>Ga0078972_1000547_pt1 | contig 155795 bp, 128 predicted proteins | sample YelNatPaOPGAMG01_FD_67568 | JGI IMG/M metagenome (GOLD analysis project Ga0078972, IMG submission 67568) | Hot spring thermophilic microbial communities from Obsidian Pool, Yellowstone National Park, USA - OP-RAMG-01 (SPADES assembly) (version 2) | ecosystem: Environmental > Aquatic > Thermal...
GGCTTTGGTACTTCTATGCGGGTGCAGTGGAATTGCGGCGGCAGCCATTTGGCCTACAGTGGCCGCAGCGATAAGTGGGACAGTGGGGCGAGCGAGTCGGACGAGTGGTATGAGCGTGATGACGGTAACATATATGGCGGGTCTTGCGCTTGGACCACTGGTTGGAGGGTTGGCAAATGACCTTACCAACTCACGACTTACTTCATTTTACGTCGGCGCAGTGTTGTTTCTGACAGCTGCGGCTTTGGCGTTGATCTTGACACCACGGCAGACAAGCGAAGAAGCAGAGTGTGACCGGGGACGCATCAATCGTTCTGTGAACTTGCGTGATCTGTTGGTTGGGCTTGGCTCCATTCCCGACCTAATGCTTGTCGCTTTTCTCGCATTTTTCGGCATTGGTTTGATCATTCCAATCGCCAAACTGTTTGCTATGAACCAAGTCGGTTTGTCCGAGACAGAATACGGCAGTTTATTCTTACCTATTGCGCTCGCCATTGCACTCTTAAGTCTTGTCTCTGGCAAAATAGGAGACAAATGGGGCAAGGCACGATCGGTGAGGCTGGGCATAGCGCTCAGTGCCGCAGGTATGTTGGCCTTGACCATCAGCATTGGAGTGTGGCAACTCACTGCGGCCGCAGCATTGCTGGGTGTGGGATTTGTCCTGGCTATGCCGGCATGGCTGGCATTTGTTTCTGACATTACCGCGCCAAGGGTTCGTGGTGCGGTGATTGGTGCACTGGGAACTGCTCAGGGTGTAGGAGCAGTATTTGGCGCCGGCGTAGGTTCATATTTATACAAAATGGCACCATTGAACATTTTGGGCTTGCATATCGACTCTCACAGGACCCCGTTTGCCGTGAGTGCTCTGGCACTCACCACCTGCATCATGTTGGCTTTCGCTTTCATTCGCGAAGGTGATACTCGGCGGATTGGGTATTCAGGGTAAGGTGACGAGGGGACGAAATTGCTGACCTCGGTGGTATTGTTAATCTTAAGTTTGTTTATAATTCTGCTAGGAGCAGAACTTTTTACGAACGGCATTGAGTGGTTCGGGAAAAGGCTCAGGCTGGCGGAGGGGGCAGTTGGAAGCGTCCTAGCGGCTGTGGGGACAGCTCTCCCGGAAACCATGATTCCCTTAGTCGCTTTCGTCCAGGGCAGGGAAAGCCATGCGACAGGTATTGGTGCGATCGTGGGGGCTCCCTTGATGTTGAGCACACTTGCGTTTTTTGTTACGGGCATGGCTGTTTTCCTTTTTACGCTATTAAAGCGGCGTACGACCAAGATGGACGTTGATCCTGTGGTAATGGGTCGTGACCTGAAATCCTTCTTTATTGTGTATGCTGTTGCAATTGGGGCAATGTTTGTCCCATATAAGCCTGTCAAGGTGGTCATTGCTTTCTTCTTGATAGGCGCATATATCTATTATGTCCGCCAGACCTTCCGCTGTACATCTGGGCGCAAGCGTGAACATGAACTTGGTCCACTCCATTTCCGTCGAGACGCTAGTGTCCCGCGTCTTCGCATCATAGTGACACAGGTCCTTGCAGCAATGGTCTGCATCGTGGGAGGGGCAAAGTTGTTCGTGACATATATCGAACCAATTGCCAGGATAATCGGTGTGCCAGAACTGGTTCTTGCCAGCATTATTGCGCCAATAGCAACCGAACTTCCAGAGAAGTTCAACTCAATCACATGGATTCGCCAGAGGAAGGACACTTTGGCTTTGGGCAACATCACAGGGGCAATGGTTTTTCAGAGCAGTATTCCTCCAGCGCTGGGTCTGATCTTTACGGCGTGGGCATTTAGCATGGAGGCGTTTATGGCTGGTGCGATCGCTATCGTTGCCTCTATTTTTGCATGGGCTGAACTCACCGCAAAGAAGCGGCTCAGCCCCTATACCCTCACAGCCGGGATTGTCTTTTATGCTTTCTACATAATGCTATATTTCCTTCATATCTAAAGGTTTCGTGTTTGAAGGTCAACCTTGTGAATGGCGATATGTTCCCGCTCGCGATGATGACACGCGATTTGGCGCTGGACGCCTCCTCGGAGGCTGATTAGCATACAATCTGGCTCGTTTGCAACTCTTCTGATAATGGCGATGATTGCAAAAATCGCCACCTGGCCAAAGGAGTTTGAGATACGGCGTGCCTTTATCGAAAAGGCGCTTAGTCTTTCAGCCTTGTTGGGGTCGTGTTCGCTTTGGCTATCATTAGTTTCAAGTGATATGTCTGCCAGAGGATATTTCGAGCCTGAAATTCTCATCTGATGAGACTTGTCTTGAGTGTCCCAGGCGGCGCTGCCGATGTAGTCTCGAGGCTTGACAGGTCGAATCTGGCTACGTGTGCCCTGGTCTTGGATTACACTGGAGGGATATCCACAAGTTCAACAAGACCGCCCGCTTGCCCTACGGCCACACAAAATCCTTCGCGGCTTGCTGCCGCACCCCATTGCCCGTGTCGGTCAAGCGCCAAAACTGCAAACATGACTTCGCGCAGATGCCGCTCATGGTCAAGAGCCTTTGTAATTGCTGACCGGCATGCGGATGCTGGGTCAGCGCCGCGCTGCATTTCTTCGACTATGTGATGGCTCATGCAGTAACGCATAATGTGCTCTCCAACACCGGTTGCGGCTGCGGCACCGACGTCATTGTCGCAGTACAGGCCATTGCCAACAAGGGGTGTGTCGCCAACCCTGCCGGGCAGTTTGTACCGCACACCACTTGTGGAGGTGCCCACGCATAGGTTGCATTTTGAGTCGAGAGCAAGGATACATACCGTATCGTGCGATGATTCTGTTTTTCCTGAGCGCTTCCACTCATTCCACTTTTCTAGTTCGCGCTCTACCAACAACTGGCAGGGTTTGAAGCCATGGCCGATGGCAAACTTACGCGCTCCTTCACCAACAATGAGGCAATGGGGAGTTGTTTCCATGACCAGCCGCGCGACGGATATTGCCTCACGTATGTCCTGCAGTCCTGCCACAGCACCGTACCTATGTCCTGGACCGTACATGATGGCAGCATCCAGTTCAACAACGCCTTCTGAATTGGGTGCTCCGCCGAATCCAACGCTAGCAACACTGGGGTCATCCTCGATTATCCGCACTGCCTTTTCGACAGCGTCAATTGCGTCGGCACCTCTAGTCAGTAGACCCATGGCTTCCTGGACGCCTGCTTTTGCAAATTTCCACGTCCCGATAGCAATTGGTTTCATGCAGGTTCTCCTACTTTCCTGAAAATTTTGCGGGATTACTGACAAAATTGCGTGCTAATGGCACGATTCTTGCACAACTTCCATTGGGTGATTGCAAGAACCTTTTGAATCTTTCTTCGTGACGGCGAAAATCCCGCTGGAAATGCTCAGGCGGGAATTTTTTTCTCTGGTGGGGCAATGATAGCCGAATTGGCATGAATCTTGCAACAATTTTGTCTTGGACAACAACATCTTCTTCTCCTTCCTTGCTTATAGCCCGCCACGCATACGGGGCGGGCTCTATTTTTGGGCAAAAAACGACGGATTCCGGCAGGGTTTGCGAATATTTTGGCAATTTTCTGTGATGAGTCTGTGAATATTTGAAATGTGGCACGAAATTTGCAGGCATTACTACCAGGAAAGCAACATCTTTTTCTCCTTCCTTAACTTGGCCTGCGGTCGGTGCCGCAGGCCATTTTTTTCGTTGATTAAGTCCCAAGGGGTGGCAAAGAGACTGCGGCTTGCATCGAGGATACCCTGCAAGGGTCGGTGTGCCTAGTGCATTGTTGTCGGTCGAGGCCTCAGTGGCGCGGTAGAGCAAGGATGGAAGAACCGGCTAACCCATCCGCAGGCTACTCGCTTGTCTTGACGCAGACGTTTCCGTTCACGGCTTCAAGAGCGATCCTGGCCTTCCCATCCCCTATCGTCAGTTTGAGTCTATCTTTTTCCTCGATGTCGGATTTGGCTGAAGTGAGATTGGTTATCGTTCCTTTTGTTGTTTGTGCGGTTATTTCTACGGAAGCGTTCTTCGGTACTTCAAGCGATAGGTCATCGCCTGTTGTAGCGACAACCATCTCGCCTCCCTGAACCTGGGTTAAGATGATGTTCACCTCGGCGCCAGTCGCCTTAATCATATGGACGCCACCCACCAGCGGAAAATCATGTATCTTGACTGGTGCTCCCACAGATACAATGCTTAGCCGCATGGGTCTCGAATTCCGCGCGGCGGAAAGGTCTATTGACCCTTCGGTTGGTTCGAATAGTACAGGAATGCCTGCCGGTACCGAGATGCGCTCTATCTGAAGCCTTGAGGCAAGGTTTAGCACCAGCCTATCGTCAGCGCGCGTCAGGTCACCCGGCTCTTCCGCCAAGTCCCGTGTGTGCAATTCTACTGTATTGCCATCAACCATTATTGCAACTATGTCTGACCTATTCGATTTAATGTGCAACTTCTCTGCGGGAGGTACGGAGATTGGCTGTCCTATAGGAATTCTTGCCTGTCCAGTAACTTTGACAACCGGCTCGTCCGCAGGGAGCATCTTCTCGAATAGTTGTGGTAGTTTTCCGCTGGTGTCGCCGATCTTTGCTGGATCCATACTTCCAAATAGGCGAGCGATGGTTAGTTCACGTCCTTTGTTGGTTTTTGGACCGATGAACATAATCAGCAGCCCTTTTTTCTCGTGGAAGAATATGGCAGATGCATCCTCACTGCTCTGCCGCCTGTCCATTGTTTTCCATTCCTGTTTTGTGATCGTCGGCTCATAAAACTTGAAGACCTGCTCTGGGTCTTGTGAGCCTTCTATCTGGCAAAGCAGTATGCTTACCTGTGTAAGTTCCTTCAATCCAAACAGAGGTCCGAACTCTTTAGCAATGTCGTCGAGGAGTTTCCCAGCAGGCCAGTTGATTTCGCGCAGTACCTTCGCGCCAGGTAGGCGTGGCAAATCAATCTCAGCAAGTGATCCCTTCCTGGGTTCTGCAAACGTTGAGTTTACGCCAATCAGGATTACCATCGCTGTTATAATCATAGCGAGGATGCATTTTCTCATTTTTACAGCGTGCCTCCTTCGTCCACGCTGGACACTTCTCGCGCCCGGAGTTGATCTACGGCTTTACGCAGAGTGCCCCTTACTATTTCGATTGCCTCGTTCATCGCAAGCCCTGTTTCTCCAAGGCTAGCGACCACAAATGAGGGCGCTTCTTTGCTCGATGTTCCGGCTGTCGCAATCATAGTCAGTAACTCGCGCGGATCGGTCCGCGATTCAACGCCCTTTGCGATGGGAGCCGTGCCTTTGTTGGGTTTGATATGCTGGGGCCTGTACCTGGTGCGAATATTCCTACTTATCCTGGGGACTGCCTTGTAACCTCCTGAAACCGATGTCGCGCCATGGGAAGTCACGGCTGGCACATTTGGAGACCTCGCCTGGTTTTCCATGTGCGTTGTACTGGTGCTAGGTACAGTTGCAGCCTCTTGGGAACTCATTTTTGGGCGTTGTGCAACTTCTGCGGGTGGGCTCGTAGGGGTGGCTACGACCGTTGGCTTGTTTGTCTCCGGCAACGGGCGAAATTGAAGCCTGGAAGTCACTAGAAAGGCCCCAAGTAGGAGTACGGCTGCCATCCCTGCCGCCGCAGTGCCAAACGCCCATTGCCATCTCGCCCGACTTGGTAATCCTTCCTCTTTGTCAAGGCTGTTGAGCCTGGCGGCAAACGTCTCGCCTAACCCTACTGGCGGCTCTTCGTCTGCCCATAAGGCCATGGTCTGCCTTAATTGTCTCAGTTGCATCTGTTCGGCACGACAGGCTTCGCAAGCCGACAAATGGCTCTCAAGACTGCGCCGCTCGCGGTCCGAAATCTCTCCGTCTATTGCAGTTGAAATCAATATTTTCGCTTGCTTGCATTTCATTTTCATTTTCCTAATCGGCATATTACGGTGTTGCCTGTATGTCTCCCAATTTCTGTCTGAGGTGCTGCCTTGCGCGAAAGATCAAGACTTTAACGCTACCGATGGGGCACCCCAGGACATCTGCTATCTCACGATATTCGAGACCCTGGTATTCCCTAAGTACAATCGCTATGCGCTCCTTCTCTGGCAACGACTGAATCGCTGCCTCAAGGAGACTTCGCAACTCCATTCGGATCAGGTGGTCCTCTACGGAAGAAACCCCGACCTCCAGACGCCGGTCCACAAGGTCGTCGGCGTGGCTGCCTTCTAAATTTTCGTCAAGAGTCGTCTCCGGACGCCGGGACCGCTGCCGGAGGTAGTCCCTGCATTGGTTCCCAGCCACGGAATACAGCCACGTGGTAAACTTCGCCTGGGACCCACGGAACGTATGTCCGAATCGGTAAACTTTCAAAAAAGTTTCCTGAACGAGATCCTCTGCAGTTTCGCGTCCGCCAACCGTGCGCAGGAAAAAATTGAATAGCGGCTTCTGAAACCTGTTGAACAGTTCTTCTAGAGCCGTGGAGTCGCCTGCCTGGAACCTGGCCATGAGCTGCTCGTCCGTTTCGCTTGCCCGGTTGGCCGCCATCTGCATCATAAGGTTTATACGCCTGCCTTCCCCGAATGTTTCATCGAGGTTCCATTTACTTGATGTGTGACCGGGAAATCATTTCGTCGCAAGCAGTTTACCTCAATACCACCGCTATGTCTAGGACCGAATGGGTCGCCATAGGATTTTTGGGGCACGTCAAGACGGCATCATTGACTTCGCGCCTTCAGCCCGCGGCGCCTCAAGTTCCTGTCCGAAATAGCCGAAATCAATATAGGACTATTCCGAAATTCCCCGATGACAGGAGAAATCCATGGAGAGATTGGGAGCGGTGCCAAACCTTCGGACACTGGTGACTGCGTTTGCTGTTGCGTGTGTTTTGATAACGTTTTTCGCGCCCCAGGTCCAGGCTCAATCTTGGAATTCTGTTACCACTAGCGGGCTCACGGCTATTGACTCTTCGTTCCTAGATGGTGCATACACCTGGGTAGTCCACAATAATTCCGGTCTACCTCAGGACGCGGACACGTCTTATGACATATTGATTTGGGAAATCATTCCTTTCTTCATTCAAGAGCCGTCGCAGTGGTCGGCACCGGAAGGATGGGTATGGACTGGCGAAAGATGGAAGTTGGCAGACAAGAACCGCAAATACTACACACCGTGTTCTATTGGACCAGGGCAGAAAGCCGAGTTCTGGTACAAGCCGGACCCTGCTGGACGGGTGCTCTATCCGAAGGGCGCTATTCCTTCCCAGCCTACTGAAATTGCTTTCATTGCTCACGTGGGGGCGGTTGTTTCCAACTCGGGATCAACCGACGCGAGCAAGGCTTGGATACCTGCAACAACGGAATATGGAAGCACATGGTTCGACCGCGCGCAGGTGCAAGCATGGGATCCTGTGCCAGAGCCCCAGGGAGTGGTCGGACTGTTGTTTGGCATTGCCGGGCTCTGTCTATTCTGCTACCGGAGGAAGGCATCGTAGCCAGCCCAGTCTGTTTCGTAGTGCGTTTGAAAGCGCCAAGTTATGAAGGACTTGCTGATCTTGCGCGGATAAGAAACCAGCCCGAGCGTTGCCCGGGCCGGTCGGATCGGCTGTTAGCACATACCCTTAGTACTGCTACGTGATAGCGTAGCCCATCGTTTAGACCTCAAGGGCGCTAGTTCATAGGCTTTGGACCCTCGAGTCTGCACCAGACGTTTCCATTGCTTGGCCCGCCGTCTGAGAGCAGGTATGTTTCATTGGTCATTGAACTGACGTGTCCATCAATCCAAAGAACGTTGTTCATGCCGTTGTGTCTCCCAGGCGGTTTGATGTAATCAAGCGGTGGATTGGGAGTTGGCGCAAAGAGTGTGCCGGACTGATTTGCGGGCCACCAAGTCTCAGCAAGCCGTACTGTGGCCGAAGGATATCGCACCTTGCTAAGAGGTACGACCGTAGGCGTTTGACCGGGAAACCAACCGCCGCAATATGGGTTCATGCCATAGGATCGTTCGGCAGTGTAACTGACGGCTTCGTCTTCGGCGGCGCTCGGACATCTGTATATCTTTCCAAGATTGCTCCCAGTCATTTTGCCGCCGTTGTCCCCGATTTGTTTGAGGTAGGGCTCCAAGAGTTCGGGCCACATGTGGCCAGTCCATGCGAATGGTGCACCCCATGGGACAAGGACATCATCCCAATCTGCCTGGTACATTTCTGCCGCCAAACCGAGCTGCTTGAGGTTGTTTGCACACTGCGTCTGCCTTGCTTTCTCGATGGCTCTACTGAACACGGGAAATAAGATACCTGCTAGAATCATAATGATAGCAATTACCGTCAGTAGTTCGATAAGAGTGAAGCCTTTGTGTGTGCGAACCATTTTGTCTTCCCTCCAATCCTTCCCAGGATGGGACACTTTGGGAGCGAGGGACATCTTTGATGGCAGACTCTCGCTCTCCTCAAAGGGTGAGCACTAACAGCCTACGAGGGTAGGGAGTTGTGATCACAGTCACCCCCTTTCATGAGGGGAGATGCAAGCGTCATACGAAATTGACGACAACGCCTGTGGTTCTCCGGGGTGTCTCTGCGGCTGTTGCGTAGTTTAAGTCGCCGCTCAGAACGCCGTGGAGGAGAATCAAACGTCCCCTGCGCTTAACTCAATATTATTATATCACAGTTTCGCCAAAATTATTACATAGTTGTGGAAGTATTTTCTCTGAGTTGCCATTTTTGACTTTCGCAATATCGCCCTTCGTGGGGTGGCGCTTGACCGGGTCTTATTTCAAACACTGTGCCTTGCGGTGCAGAAAAAGAAAAGCCTCCCCTCATCGTTGGATTGAGGGAAGGCGGGGAAGCGCAGACCGCCTCACCGTTTGTGATATGCCTACAGTCAACAACCGATCGCAAGTTCTCAGAGCGCGCGCCCGTCGTACTAAATGGATCGGCGAGACTGAGGACTGGGAGCGGAAGACGCCTAAAATCTTGTGCTCATGCCGAACTTGAGCATGTATTCGGCATCGCGGCTGGGATCTGTAGGGAAACTACGGGCGACAAGCAATGTCGCATTCTTCGTTATTTCGATCCCTATGCCTGCCGAGAAGCCATTTTCTCTGCCGGATACGTAGTCAGCCTGCATAGCCAGAGATGGGCCAAGGCGCCGGTCGAGTCCTAGCATCGCTTGGGATTCGCCGCTTACCCTCATCACACCTAGATGAAATCGTGCAGGCTTGAGGCTCTTGCTCACCACGAGGTAGGGTTCCTCTTCATGTTTGCGCGAGATGTTCTGGACACCGATAGCCAGTGCTGGTCGGATGCCATCCTCCTCCATTATTCTCCACTTGGCATTCAACCAGCTTTCGGAATATCCGTTGTCCACTCGCTGATCTATCCCCACCTCCATTCCGTTCCCGGCACCAACCTGCAGGAGTACGTACATGTCGCCATCCGGGCCGAAACGCATTCCTCCAGAAAATGGTGTGTCCAACCGGTAGGTGTCTTTTTCAAGCACGTCTGCGGTCGGGATCACGTTGAGACCGGTGGGAGAGCAAAGTCCGTATTCCGTACAGATCAAGGCGGCCAGGAGCACAAGACAACAGATCAGTTTGCTCAAGGAACACCTCCTCCGCACGGGACAGTCGTCCTCCCCAATAGTATTTTCGGGTTTCTGAGCGCAGGATTTGAGGGGCTAGGACAATCGTATTCTGTTGCCGCCTGCTTATCGGTTGAGGACTCATTTGGTGGCATTGATCATACTTGCTGGAATTGCCGGAGGGACTCTTTGTTTCGCTGGAGTGGATGACCTTCCGACAGTTTGGCAGCGATCAAGCCGCCCGCAAAACCTAGTATTTTTGCGAGGTAACCCGCTATTAGAAACTGCCAATAATTCAATTGATAGCGAGCAACCGAAAAAGGCAAACCCGTCGAAAGACGGGGACGCAAAGCCGATGGGTCTAAATTCCCGATACGCGGGGATATGACGGCCAGGCTGCCGAAGTTGACATCCTTTCGCCAGTGGGAATCTGGCGAGATAGGGATAGTGGGCGCCTGGTTTTCGTGTTTTCCGGGCGGGTCGGGGCACTAGAATGGGCCTGTCGGAATCGGAACTGGCACAGCCGGCATCAAGTCGGTTTAGAATCGAGATCATTGGTGGCGATGCGGTTTTTCTTGCCGATCGACGACTCGGGCACAAAATCTATCTTGGTCTTGAGAGATCCTTAACTCGTCCCGAGTTCCGGCGGTATGTAGCAAGTCTGCAAGATGATGTAAAGAAACTCTCGATTGGTGAACTCTTCGCCAAATATAACCTCAGTGGCTAGATTCAAAGTTTCCCCACCCAGGCATGGTGGAATAGCCCCTTCTGTCTGATGAGACTTTTCTTCGTGTTTTCTTCATGTTTTGGTGGTAGCCCTATCGCTTGACAGTGAAGCCAGGATGTCATGCGAAAAACTGATGTTCGTGGCTCTTTAGAATCGCAGTCAGACGACTCTGCGCATCTTGGATTAGTATCATCCGGTTACCCGCCGCACTTTTCGCGCAGTCCTTGTTCGGGTTATAATAGGTGTGTACCTATGAATCATATCCTCCAGGACCTGAATCCCGCTCAGCAACAGGCTGTGTGCCATGGCGATGGACCTCTGCTCATATTTGCAGGAGCAGGCAGCGGTAAGACTCGTGCCCTCACGTACAGGGTTGCTTACCTCATTGGCGAGCGTGGGGTGAACCCGTCCAATATTCTTGCAGTTACTTTTACGAACAAAGCCGCCAGAGAAATGCGCGAGCGTATCGAGGGATTGGTTGGCTCTCGTATGCTTCGATACATGTGGGTTGGCACGTTCCACGCCACATGTGCGCGGATACTACGTGAGCGAGGAGACCGGATTGGTCTAGAAAGGGATTTTGTGATTTTTGACGAGCAAGATCAGGTCTCACTCGTTCGGGAATGTCTGGAACAACTTGATATTGACGAGAGGGCGTATCCACCCCGTGAGGTCCTGTGGCACATTAGTTCCGCTAAAGAGCAAATGATTATGCCCCAGGAGTACGCGAATATATTTCGCGGTGCTTTCGAGGACAAGATTGCGAGGCTGTACCCACTTTACCAAGCGAAGTTGAGAGCCAACCATGCAATGGATTTTGACGACCTGATACTTTACGCGGTGCACTTGCTCACAGAATGTGCAGACGTCCGGGAGCACTACCAGGAGAAGTTCAGGTACATTCTTGTGGATGAGTATCAAGACATCAATCAATCACAGTTTCAGGTGGTCAGACTCCTTGGGGAGAAGCATCGCAATATTTGTGTAGTCGGCGACGATGACCAGTCAATCTATTCATGGAGGGGAGCTGACGTAGGCATAATCCTTTCTTTCGCTAAGCACTATCCGGATGCGAAAGTCGTGAAACTCGAGCAAAACTATCGATCAACACGGAATATCCTGGACGCTGCCTATCATGTGATCTCAAAGAACACGAATCGGGCGCCTAAACAACTTTGGACTGACCGCGAGGACGGCAAATTAATCAACAAGATTGAGGCAGTTGATGAGCACGACGAAGCATGGCGAATTGTCAATTATATCCGGGATAAAGTGATCTCCGGTGAGCGGAATTATTCAGATTTTGTTGTTTTGTATCGGACGAACGCCCAGTCACGCGTGTTTGAGGACGTTTTGATAAAGCATAGGGTTCCCTACAGGGTGATAGGGGGCTTTCGGTTTTATGAGCGTAAGGAGATTAAAGACCTCCTATCGTACTTGCGAGTTGCGTATAACCCATATGACAGTGTTAGCCTGTTGCGGATAATAAATGTGCCGCATCGAGGGGTGGGACCTGTCACTATTAAGAAGATTAAGACGCTTGCCGATGATGAGAGGGTTTCAATTTTCGAGACACTTCAGCGTTTGGACGAGATTGAGGTCCAGGCGAAGGCAAAGCGCCAATTGCAAATGCTCTTGCGGTTCGTAGAGTTTTTGCATAACAAGCGCGACGAATACTCAGTTGGCAGACTGCTTACCGAGATTGTCGAGGGTACGGGTTTCATGTCCGAACTCCAAAAACAGCGCACTCTCGAAGCAGAGTCGCGCTTGGAGAATGTCCAGGAATTGTTCTCCGTGGTCAAGGAATTCGAAGAGACGAGCGAAGAACCGACTCTGGGTAAATTCCTAGAATCGGTTGCGCTGGTCTCAGACATTGACAGTTACGACGAAGAAGGGCAAGCGGTAACGCTGATGACCATACATTCGGCGAAAGGGCTCGAGTTCCCGGTTGTGTTCATAGCAGGCATGGAAGAGGGGATTTTTCCGCACAGCAGGTCCATGCAAAGTCAGGAGGAAATTGAGGAGGAGCGCCGCCTGTGCTACGTAGGCATGACTAGGGCGAAGGACGAATTGGTCTTGAGCACGGCTTATACGAGGATGGTGTTCGGAGAACATAGGCGGATGATTCCCTCGAGGTTTCTAAGAGATATTCCGGCAGAGTTGTTTTCGAACGGTCGCCAGTTGCAGGAAGCAGAGCAAGGATCGCCAGGTCTTTGGGGGGCATTGCAATCACGGAGATCCGACGATTCACTTCATGCCGAGTTGCATCTCAAGCCCGGTGACTTGGTGAGACATGAGGCGTTTGGCATTGGCATGGTAAAGAGTACAGAACAGGTTGGCGATGACGTCTTGGTGACCGTGGCGTTTGAGAAACTGGGTGTAAAGAAGTTGATGCTTTCGCTTGCGCCGCTGGAAAAGGTTAACTTGTAGTCGTAAAAGATTGCAGGACGCAGTCGTTCGAACCTTGCATGTTGTAGATGCTTATTGTTTGCAGTGCCGACCTCGGGTACGTGCTAGGTGATGAAAGAGTACCGAGATCTACATGGTTCTCACACCTCAATTTTGCCCTGGTAAAATTACCTGTTTTTTCATAACTGTAGTTGGCTGGTTACCAAATGCGGTTATAATATCATTGGCTGGTGACTGCTTGCACTAGGGACTTGTGCCTCCTCTGATCTTTGTGCTTCTGCATCATTCGTGCCACGGAGGGTCTTCACCAGTCAGGCTCCTTCTCAATACAATGGTGCTCATGTGGCATAATTATTGCAGTACGATGTATGCGATTGAGAGCACGCCTTCAGGTGGCTGCTAATTTTGAGCACCGAGAACGCCGGTAGGCGAAAAAGGAGCGCTGACCAAAATCCGGAGGAGACACTGACATAACGGTATAGGAACAGGTATGCAGAAGCAAAAGAACGAAGAGATGAGACCTAGGACAATTGGGTTCGGGGCAGCATTCTCGTATCTCCTACTAGGTATGCTGGGAGTTGTCCTGGCTGGGCCGGCAGATGCGGTGTCGCCAGGCTGGTCGTGGCAAAACCCGCTCCCTCAGGGGAACAACCTAGCGTCTGTTCACTTTGTTACTGCTTCCTTAGGATGGGCAGTTGGCGACGTAGGAACGATATTGCGTACTACCGACGGCGGACAGACATGGGTGGCCCAAGACTCCAAAATACTTGACGACCTTACTGATGTTCACTTTGTTGACTCGAGTATTGGTTTTGTTTGCGGTAAAACCGGTAAGGTGCTCAAGACCACAAATGCGGGTGTGACATGGGCAGACTCTAGTCCCGGGATTTCTTGCACTCTCCGCTCTATTCATTTTGTCACTGCGGACACTGGCTGGGCAGTAGGAAGCGTGGTTCTCAAAACCACGAACGGCGGACGCACATGGACACAGCAGACGACCGGCACGACAAGTCAGTTGAATGGCGTATTCTTCGTAAATTCCCAATGTGGTTGGGTGGTAGGGGGAATTGATTCATCCACAGGTCAGGCGACCATCCTTGCGACCACGAATGGGGGACAAAGTTGGGTCAAGCAGAATTCGGGAGTGACAAGCGAACTGGTTTCCGTCTATTTTGCTAACACGTCGCGCGGTTGGGCTGTGGGTACCAACGGCAAGATTCTGGTCACCTCCAATGGTGGCAACACGTGGCAGCAGCAGACATCGGGCACGAGTGCAAAGTTGAATTGCGTTCAATTTTCAGGGACGTCTGTAGGTTATGTTGTCGGGCAGGGTGGTGAGATCCTGTACACTAGTGACGGTGGAAGTGTGTGGACGCCGCGTGGCGCACCAGGCGTGACAAGTATGCTCAATGCTGTGTCCCTGGCAGGACCGGCTACTGCATGGGCAGTAGGGGCCGGCGGCAAAATTCTCTTTACGAACGACTCGGGGCTGAATTGGGCGCTCCAGTCGGGTGGAATTACTGGGAATCTCAACAGTGTCTGGTTTGTGGACTCAGACTGCGGCTGGGCTGTTGGCGACATGGGCGCGGTCCTGGCAACTAGGGATGGTGGGGAGCATTGGATACCCCAGGAGTCGGGCACATCGCAGAATCTCTTCGGGGTGTGTGCTTGGGACCGAACGCGCTGTTGGGCAGTAGGCGCAGGAGGAACGATACTTGCTACTTCCGACGGAGGTTCGCATTGGCAGTCTCAGACATCTGGGGTTACCGAAACGTTGAGGAGTGTGCACTTCATTAATGAGAGCAAAGGATTTGCGGTTGGACAAGGCGGCATAATTCTTCGGACATTGGATGGAGGAACGACCTGGCAACGGAGGACGAGTCCGGTAGTGTACAGTCTCTATGCGGTCAGGTTCACTACGCCAGATTGCGGGTGGATAGTAGGCGCTTCAGGCACTGTACTGAAGACCACCGACGGCGGAGAGACATGGACGAAGTGCAATTCCGGTGAATCTTACGACCTCATGTCTGTTGACGGGTGGGCTTCAACTCATGCTTGGGTGGCAGGGGACATCTTTGACAGCAACCTAATCACGCAAATTCTCATGACGACGAATGGCGGCGAGTCCTGGCAATATAAGAATAGTGGAGCTGGTGAGTGGAGTCTATACGCAGTGGACTTTGTGGACAGTACCAATGGGTGGGCAGTCGGTGACGGTGGCAGAATAGTGGGAACCGTTAGTACAGGAGACTGGGCTTCCCTGCCGTCTCCTACCGCGAACAGCCTGAGTTCAGTTTTCTTTGTTGACCCAAACGTAGGTTGGGCGGTTGGCTCCCTGGGGACAATACTCAAGACGGTTACAGGAGGACGACCTTTCAACGAAATTGGTACGATTCAGGAAGCGTTCAGCAGGGATGACAATAGTTGGGTGATGATATCTGGCAAGGTTGTCTCCGCGAGATTTGGAACCTATTTTTACATGCAGGAACCAGACCGGTCAGCAGGCATCAGGGTGGATTGGTCAAAGCCAATAACCGAAGGCGAAATCGTGGCGGTCACTGGCTGTGTCTCAACTCTGGGAGCTGAGAGGATTATCAAAGCATCGAGGGTCATTGGATCCGGGAACCCGGGTGACCCACCGAAGCCTTTGGGTATGAGCACCCAGGCACTCGGAGGAGTCAGTCCTACTGCCAAAATACCTAGTGTTTCGAATGCCAAAGGTCTTTATAATGTGGGATTGCTTGTGCAGATATGGGGGAATGTGACTGCTATTGACCCAGGTGGGCAGTTCTTCTACGTAGACGACGGCTCTATGTTGGCGGACACGTTCGGAAATATTGGGGTCAGAGTTCTTGCACCGGCACCCAGTGGAGTCAACGTTGGAGATTTCGTTTCAGTGACTGGTGTTAGCGGGGTGCAGTATCTTGGAAGTGAAGTAGTTCGAGTACTCCGCGTACCCCCAGGCGCGCAGGTCAGAAGTTTTTGATTTTCCTCAAATTTTTCCCCAATCTAGTGCCATGTTAATTTTCCACAGACTTCCTGTCGCAACTAGGTAGATGAAAGTTCCACCTAGAAAGGCGAGAAATATGGCGCATGCCTGGACAATTAGGCGATAAGCAGTATCACTCATAAGTTTGCGCCCACCGGCTACCGCTGCGCCGACCGCCAGATACCAGACAAAGTCGCCTGCTATGTGGCCAGTGTAAAATGCAGCCAGTGCTCCGATAGCATTGGTCTTGGCGGCTCCAAAGAATGTGACGCCTGCGAGTCCTATGGTCGCCCACCAAATGACCCAGTAGGGATTTGTGGCACTTACTGCTACGCCAGTAAACACAGGGTGGTCGAGAAATCTTCTTTCTTTCGACTCCGTACGAGTCTGTTTGCCCGGTCTTGGAATGTCGAGCACCCCTCGCCTGGCGTCACGGACCATCGTCCAACCCATCATTAGCAGCATGACTCCGCCCAACACTGCTACCGTTCCGATGACGGGTCTTAGCCTCAGGAAATGTCCGAGCCCAAGGATCAGACCGACGATTGCAACAAGTTCTAGAAGTGAGTGTCCAATAACCAGAAATAGGGACGCTGCGAATCCTCGTTTTGCTGTCTGGGCTATGGTGACCGTCAGAAGTGGTCCTGGCATCAGTGCACCAGACAGCGCAACTATGAATGACGTTGCAAACACTGCACTCAATGCCAAAGTCTTGCTCCTTACTTTAGAGTTGTTTGCGCTCGGGGAATGCTAACGAAGGCACCCGTGCAATCCCGCGGGTAGCAAGCCGGTGCCAAAGAACGTGATCAATACACATGCAAATCCTATGATTAGCAACCGATTAGACCACTTACTTCGCCAGCCGCGAATGCCCCGCGTGTGGAGATAAGCCGCATAAACCAACCAGGTAATCATAGCCCACCCCAGTTTGGGATCCCAGATGCGGTGCCAAGCCGTCATTGCCCAGAATGCTCCAGCGGCTACTCCTATGCTAAGGAAGAAAAATCCAGACTCCACCATTCTATATGAAATTGCGTCCATCGTGTCTAGTGAAGGCAGATGCATCTGTAGTCGGCTGATGCGTTTCGCCTTGAGTAAGTATTCCTGGACCATGTAGCCGAGTGCCGTTCCGAATGCTAGTGCAAGCCCTGCATACCCGATGAGGCTGGCGCCAATATGGATTATGCTCCACGGGCTTGCGCGCAAGTTCAAAGTTTGGACATTTCTGTAATCAGGGATCAGGTCTGCGAGAACGGATATAGCAGCAGTTATACAAACGAAAATCCCGAGCGCGGTGATTCGGTATTGTCTTTCGAGTCGGAGATACATGGCGGTCAAAACCCATGCGGTGAATACGAGGGCTCCAGTGACGCAGACGAAAGGTGCTGTCCGCCATTCTATTGCCCGGATTATGAGTGCTGCTCCAAGGATAATCCAGGCGATGGTGGCCACGCCAGTAGGAGGGCGAGCGATGACGTCTGGTTTACTAAAGACACTTCGGGTGTACAGCACCAGCGCGGTGCTGAAAAGAATGACTGACATGAGCATCAGGAAGTGGCTAATCATCCCGCTCTTCCTCACCTTCCTCCAGCCCAAACAGCTCTCTCAGAACCTGCAGTTTGCTTGCTTTGTCCTCGGATTGCGAATACTCTTTCGCATGAATTATCGGGTCATGGCATAGTCTGTTGATAAGAGAACGCATTGATGAACGAATGATGTCCCACTCTCTTTCGGGCAAGTGTCCAAGTTTTCGGCGGAGTCTATTAATTTCTGCCTCCCCAATGCGCTCGTATTTTTCCCTGATTGCTGTGATGATAGGCGCCGCGTCAAGGGAGCGGAACCACCGCATGAATTCGTTGACTTGTGCACGGACAAGCGCCTCAACCTTGGTAATCTCGGCTTCTCTTGCTACTGCGCTGGCTGTCAGTACTTGCTGAAGGTCATCAATGTTGTATAGGAAGACGTTGTCCAGATTACCCACGGTTACCTCGATATCTCTGGGTACTGCGATGTCAATCAAGAAGATTGGACGTCCGCGCCTTGCGTGCATAACAGAAAGCATCAAGTCTCGTGTGATAATCGGCTTTTCTGAGCCCGTTGATGCTATTGCGATGTCAACATGTTGCAACGCAGAAGCCAATCTTTCAAAAGGAATTGGGCGCCCGTGGAAGGTATTTGCGAGTGCCTGTGCTTTCTCTACGGTGCGATTAGCCACGAGTAAATCTATTTGTCCGCAGGAAGAAAGGTGCCTTATGCTAAGTTCGGCCATTTTTCCAGCCCCTATCACAAGAACGCTCCGTCCATTGAGGCTTTCAAATATGGTGCATGCAAGTTGGACGGCAACCGAGCCAACGGAGAATGCACCCTTGCAGATATCCGTCTCGGTTCGCGCCTTCTTCCCGACGGCAATAGCATGTTGGAAAAGAGTGTTGAGGAGTGGACCAGTGCTATTTGACTGGCTGGCGACGGAATAGGCGGCTTTTACTTGCCCAAGGATTTGCTGTTCGCCTATCACCATTGAGTCAATGCCGGAAGCAACCCTGAAAAGGTGCTCCGCCACCTTATGGCCCCTGTGTACGTAAATGTTTGGGGCGAACTCACACGGCTCGACTGCGCACACCTCCGCCAACTTGTTGATGATGGGGACATCAGCCGCTGTGTCGCTTGAGCATGCATACACTTCGCTTCGATTGCATGTGGAGAGAACCAGGCACTCTGCGATTGTTTTCAAGGACTTAAATTCGGTGAGCACATAGGGTAGCCGTTCCTCAGGGATGGCTAGTTTCTCTCGAATCTCAATTGGTGCAGTCTTGTGGTTCAATCCTACGAGGATTAGATGCACTTACGTGCGACCTCCAGTGCGTCGTATCTCCGCCCATTGGCAAGCAGGCTCAGCGCCTCGGAGCCGAGTATCCGCTCATATGCCGAAACTCGGTCCTTCAAATCCGGGTATTTCTTTTTGACCTCCTCTCGGATTTCGCCAAGGAGGTCAGCGAGTTCGCCAAACTCACCTCCAAACTCCTTTTCGAGTTTCTCCCTGACCCACTTGGCAAGTGCGGGGCTCTTGCCGGACGTGGATATGCTCAGCACAAAGTCACCCCGGCGTACCACGGATGGGAAAAAGAAGGAAGACAATGCTGGGTCATCCACCACGTTCACAAGCATGCCCATGAAGTTTGCTTCTTCTGCTACGGCGATATTTGTTTCGAGGCTGTCTGTCGCCGCGACCACCAGCACTGCACCGCATATATGTCCTGGCTCATACCGGCTGGCAATGTGGGTGATCTTTCGCTTCTTGGACATCTCCGAAAGCCGCGGGGTAAGTCGTGGGCTAATTACCGTCACCGACGCGCCGAATTCGAGCAGGTGTTCGACTTTGCGTTCGGCGACTGGACCGCCACCAACGACAACACACTTTTTCTTCGTCAGGTCAAGGTTGATGGGGAAATGAGCCATGGCACCCTCCGTCCAAATTGCTTAATTTTCCTGTCCAGAGGCCCCTAAGTCCCACAGAGCTCTTGGGCTAACTGTATTCACTGTGGTAGCCTTTTCCTATCAGGTTCACGCCCAACAGTGTAAAGAGTACAACTGCGAAACCTATGATAGCCAAAACCATGGACCTATGTCCCCTCCAACCCATGCTAAGGCGCGTGTGGAGGTAGGTCGCATAGACAAGCCAGGTGACAAGCGCCCAAACCTCCTTGGGGTCCCAATTCCAGGGTCTCCCGAATACAACTTGTGCCCATATTGCCCCAGTGAGCAGCAATGCTGTCTGCATCATAAAGCCAAAGGCAATCATGCGGTACGCGGTGTGATCAAGAACCTTCAGTGAGGGTAACCGCTGCGTCCAGAAGGCGGTGCTTTCTTCGCCAGTACGCTCGCGTGCGATATAGAGAATAGCCAACCCAAACGCAATTGCAAATGAGGAGTAGGCTAGTATTGCTGTCACAATGTGTGGAGTGCGCCAAGCACTTCTCAGAGCGGGCATTGTCCATGCGACTTCGCTAGGCAGTCTTGTCGCAAACAGTCCAGCCAGGGCTATTAGTGGTACTACCGCAGCCCCAAATATCTTTGTTTTCGTGAGTGTTTCCAATATCAGGTAGAGTATGACAATCGCCAGGGTGACTGAGATCATGTACTCGTACAAGTTCAAGAAAGGAGGTCGCTGGGATACAATAGCCCTAATGATGACTCCTGGGACATGCGGGACGAGTCCGGCAATCAAGATTGCTCTTCCTGCTTCACCTAGGGCGCGCCGCATACTGATAAAGTAGGCTAGATAGCAAAGCCCAGCGCCTACGTAGATCCAAGTCGCAATCTTCATCAAGAGTACACTGAGTTCATTTGTCACTTTGATTCTCTGCCTTCTTGAAAGTATGTGCACCAAACTCCATATGGCACGATGCGCAGGTTGCATCTGGCGCTGCGTTTGGTGCATGTGTCGCCATATCCTTCACGGTCCCCGCATGGCACCCCAGGCACTGGTCATTGATTGCTTGTTTCAGATTGTACGGATTTGCGCCCACTGGACCATGTGGGTCGTGGCAGGTAGTACAGTGCATTTTAATCGTCTCATAATGTTTAGAGGTTATGTGTTCGGAATACTGTTGGTTCCGTCCATGCGATGTTGGTTTTGCATCCCGGAAAAACTTCGTAAGATCATCGGAGGGTCTGAAGCCAATGGGATGTGCAAACTTGCCAGAAGGGTCAGTACCTTTAGAGTGACATTGTCCACACACCATTGCCTGCTTATCCCGTTCGAGGTCTTTCAGCCGCACGATTGAGTCTTTTGCAGATGGGTTTGCTAGGTGCACGCTACCTGGCCCGTGGCAGGCCTCGCAGTTTACACCTGCCTCAACCCATTTTTTCTCTATGGTGTCATACCCAGTGACGTGACATCCCACACACTGGGTCGCTCCGTCTTGCGCCTGTGTGGGCTTCCATGACTTTGACTTGACATCCCAAACAGCCGGTAGGACCTGCAGTTTGGCATCTAGGAACGCTTGCTCCCTATTACCTTTACCCAGCACATAGGCGACCTGCTCCTTCTTGAACACTGGATTACTTGAAAAGTCTGCAACTATTGCACCTTCGGCGTCCGCTTTCTGGAGCGACTTTGCATGCGCCGACTTCAGATGACTTTCGATGATTGATTTGTTAGTTTCCTGATGACAGACTTTGCAAAGCGCAGAGCCTTTGTACTCGGCTGTGTCTGTCTGGCTATTTACTCTTGTCACTCTTAGAAGCACTGCTGTCACCATTATGAGAAGCGTCGTGATAAGAATAGTTTGTCTACTCATAGTCCTCCTTTTTGCTTAATATCGTGCGTCAGGTCAGTCGCTGTACCAGAATGACTAGAAATTATCGCTACGCATTCGGATTCAGCACTTCCTTTATCCGTCGAAACTCTCTTTCCAATTCTGTTGCATCTACAGTTGAAGTTGCGCCGACAAGCACCGAAGAGCCGTCCACAGCCGATGCCACACTCGCCCTGATTACATTGTGGCGGACGTAGAAGGATATGTAAATACCCACAAGCAGCAAGGCAAAGCCCGTGTAGAGAACTGGGAGCGCTGGGTTTCGCGAAATGTCGAGTTTCGAGTAGTCAATGCAACTGATGGAGACCTCTATTCCGTCGTATCTTGCCGGTCGCCTAGTTGTTACCCATCCTAGGGACTTCCAGTTCTTGATGTCACGGTCTTCACCGTAGTGCTCGTTCACATATATCAGTCCTGCCGGATCTGGCACGGGCTTGGCTAGGTTGCTTGGTTGTCCTGTGAAGTTTGGGATGAAATCATGCATAAATACTGCTAGCCTTTTTTTGCCGATGGTCATGACTCTAGGTGTCATTCGGTCTGGGATATCATAAATTAGTCCGTGCTCACTTTGTGTGCTGACCACCTCGTAAAGCGTGTAAGTTACCTCTCCGTCACGCTGTCGGAATGAAAGTTTGACCATTGGTCCATAACTTGCCTGTATAAACGACATGCCCTTGTAACTGAGAGGGTGATTGACATCTATGACTTTCCGAAGCACAGACCTATTCTTGTCGAATATCTCAATGTCGCTCCTATAAGCGCTTGGGTTGCCTTGGGGGTCTAGGACCACCTCGAAATCATGAAGTTTGATCGCAAAGCCTAGTGGTTTTTCAGTTCCGTCAATGTAAAAAGAGGAGGCAACCTCTCCCTCTGGTATCAGCATCGCGCCCCCGTGACCAAATTTAATCCCTGCCATGGCGCTGAGTATGATTATTAGCACACTGACATGGGTTAGGTAAGGTCCCCATATCCTTAATCTTCCTTTTGTTGCGTATACGGATATGCCTTCGTCGGTCTTGTCCAGCATAACTCTATACGCCAGCGCCCTGAGAGTGGTTGCAACTTTGGTAGCAGCCTCATCTGGCAGGAATGAGGTTGTAAATTGCTCTGTAGCCTTCATAGCACGCAACTGTTCGGGCGATACCTTTACGATGGGAGTAAACGTCCTTTTCCACACCGAGCCGAACCGATTGATGCTGCATATCAGGAGGTTAAGGAATACTAATCCGAGGAGTGCTATGTACCACGGAGACTTGTAAACGTCTGGTGAAGGGCGAAATGTCCCGAATGCCGACGCAATTGCCAGGACTAACAGCAGTACTATGGCAGTCTTCATGGAACTGAAGACTTTCCAGAGAGCTTCAATTATTCTGCTTTCGGGTGAGTTTTCCTCATCCGCTATGTCTTTTTCGATATCCGGCAATTACTGCCTCCTACGAATCAGATTCCTCCCATGGCTGGTTCAAATGGTTCAAACGGGCGGCTCAGCAAAAAGACCTGTATCCTGCGTCCATTCTCTTCTGCGACGTAGACCCTGCCATAGCGGTCCATCTCTATATCAATCGGTTCGAGCAGTGCGCCCGGCTCGGTTCCATAAGACAACAGATTTTTCAGGAACGTGCCCGAGCGGTCGAAGATCTTTATACAATGCTGTCCCTTATCAGTGACCCACACCTGACCGAGGCGGTCAACATGGATTGCCGAGGCGCTTGCTATGTTCTCAACCCCTTCGCCTCGGAATCCAAACTTATATAGATACTTGCCTTTCTTATCGAACACCTGGACTGGCGTACCCATTGAGTCTAGCGCATATATGCGCCCGTTTTGGTCAACTGCGACATCGCACAAAGATTTGAATTGACCCTTCTTCTCACCCTTCCCACCGATCGTAAACTTGACCTTGTGTTCTTTGTCCAAGACGTAAATGCGAGAGTTGAGTCGGTCTACGACATAGAGGTTGCCCTCATTGTCAACGGTCATACGTCCCGGCTTCGGCACCTCCTCACTTTCGTCTGTGGGCAATGGCAAGTTCTTGACCTCCTGGTTGCTCATAATAACCTTTATAGGTCCGCCGGCGTCTTCGGCTATGTATAGGTTGCCTTCTTTGTCCACAGCCAGTCCGACAGGGCATCGAAGATCCTGCTTTGTCCCGTAGTAATCTTGGGGAGTGCCGTTCAGCCCGAATGAGTAAATTGCACCCTGCTTTGCATCGGCAACGTAAATCAACGAATGCCGCTCGTCAATGGCGATTGCGGATGGTTTCCCAAACCAATTGTTTTCCTCATAGCCGGTTATGCTAAAGATATACTCCAGGTCAGACCTGTGCCCGTCTAGTTGAGACATGGAGGGCGAGGAGCAGACTAGCACCAGGTGAGTGAGTGCTATCAAAGTAAACGTCGTTTTTGTTGTCATGTTGTACTCTTCGAAAGCATGGATCATGTGCAATTATACCGATGCAAGCGCCACGAGGGCAACTTGACAGACCTGGGCATTCCCGGCTATTCTCGCCTGGAGAATGTGGTAAAGTGCGACGCGAGTTTGATTTCGAACAGTTTCTCAAGGTAATTTGGAGACGCGGGAAGCCCTCACACCTGCCGTTTTATGAGCATATCGCCAGCCCCGGGTTTATCAGCCGACGAACCTCGACGCCTTTCGATAGGATGAGCCCGGAAGATCCCGAATACTGGCGCATATACGTGGAGTTCTGGCTAGGTATGGGATATGACTGTATCCCTATGGAGGTAGCTCCGGATTTTAAACTTCCTTCTACCGCTGGCGCAATAACGCACGGCAGCGAGGCGCAAGTGGTGATAAGGACTTTCGAGGATTATGAGAAATATCCGTGGCCAAATGAATCTAGTCCTATCGAGTTTGGTTACTTCGAAAAAGTGGCATCCATGCTCCCTGACGGTGTTAAGATTGTAGGTGGTGTGTGTGCGGGTCCGTACGAATGGGCATCCCGAATGATGGGTACAATCGGCATGTCTTACGCACTGTGTGATAATCCGGAACTTGTGGAGATGGTGTTCCAAAAGATTGGTAGTCTGCACATTAGCGCAGTCAGACAACTTGCGACGATGGATGCAATTGGTGCGCTTCGGCAGGGAGACGACCTGGGATTTAAGACTTCCACGTTTCTCAGACCAGAGCACCTGCGGCGGTTTGTGTTCCCGACGTACAAGCGCATGGCAGAGGAAGCACACAAGGCAGGCAAGCCGTTTATCTTGCACTCGTGCGGCAATTTGGCTCAGGTGTATGAGGATCTCATCGAATGTGGCATTGACGCAAAGCACTCCTTTGAGGACGCCATTCTTCCCGTCGGCGAGTTCAAGAGGCTGTACGGAAACCGGCTTACTCCCCTTGGTGGTCTGGATGTAGATGTTATTTGCCGAAGTTCCGAGGAGGACATACGCAAGTACACTCGCAGGATGATCGAGGAGTGCTTTTACGACGGCTATTGGGCTCTGGGCACAGGCAACTCACTTACCGACTATATGCCCGTCGAAAACTACCTGGTAGCACTGGACGAGGGCATGAAGGTAACTTCGTAGTCCAAGGGAGGCACTTACTCGCCCGACTCATTACCTCCAGTCCTTGTGGCTGTCAGCAATGGTCGAAATCAGGGCCTAAGAAGGAGATCTTGGAACAGCAATTACCTGGTCTTTCACCAGTTCGTCAGATTCAAGCAAGCCATCGCGAAATCGCAGTATGCGCTTGCAGTAGCGGGCGATGTCCGGTTCATGCGTAACAATTATCACAGTCCTGCCCTCTTCGTTCAGTTGCTGGAAAATAGCCATGATTTCGACACCCGTCATTGTGTCTAAGTTTCCCGTCGGCTCATCGCCTAATATGACTGGTGGGTCGTTAACCAGAGCACGAGCGATGGCGACTCTCTGCTGTTCGCCCCCTGACAATTGCATTGGTGTGTGGTGCGTTCTCGTACCGAGTCCGACGGATTCCAGGAGCTTGCGCACACGCTTTTTGTCTACACGTTGCCCCGCATACATCATTGGAAGCGCCGTGTTTTCCATTGCCGACATGCGGGGAAGAAGATTAAAACTTTGGAAAACAAAGCCAATCTTTCTGTTGCGTATGGCTGCCCTGGCAGCATCGCTCAGTTTGCTGACGTCTCGTCCATCCAAAATATAGGTGCCAGACGTAGGTCGGTCAAGGCAGCCAAGAAGATTCAGCAACGTTGACTTGCCAGACCCGGACGGACCCATGATAGCCACGAATTCGCCCTGGTCTATCTTGAATGAAACACCTCTGAGTGCGGGTACGTCCACACTGCCAAGTCTATAGGTTTTAATGAGATTTTGCGCAACAATCAGAGACATTGCTATGCACCACCACATAGCAGAATAGCAGAACCATGCGGTGCTTGTCCAGAAAGTGATGTGAACGGTGTCATCCTAATCTCTTGACCGTGATCCTGCAATAGTGGACTTCCTGGCGCACTTGAGTTATCTGCGCCGCCTTCGCGAATGCTTTCGGAGTTTGCGATTCGTGGACTCATGAAAGGAGGATGCACTAGCCTGGGCAGGGAACATGCTAACTACAAGGAGGGGGTTGACCATGCAAGCATTATTCGCAATCCTATTCTTAGCCGTATTCCTCGCGCCTGCTCTGGCTCAACAGAGTGAGTTTATCATCAGTTATTGGTGTGGTCCGCCTGCCGGTGAGGACCCTGAAGTTCGGTACGCTGAAGTCGCAGAATGCAATTTCAATTATTGCCTGCCGCCCTGTAGCGCAGTGACAGTTGAGCAGAACAAAGCCATTTTGGATGCATGCGCTAGGCATGGGCTGAAATACATAATCGGCGACTCGCGTATCATGTCCAAAGATCCTGATGACCCTGGGTTTGGAAAGAACCTCGATGAAGTGATTGCGGATTACGGTGACCACCCGGCGACTGGTGGTTACTTCGTCACCGATGAGCCCAATGCGGCGCTGTTTCCCAAACTTGCAGCAATCAACCAATATCTCTTGAAGAAAGACCCGAAGCATCTCCCCTTCATTAACCTATTTCCAAATTACGCCAGCGAAGCGCAACTAGGCAACCCGACATACGAGGAGCATGTTGCTCAGTTTTGCTCTGTGGTCAAGCCGAGGATTCTTAGTTATGACCACTACATCATGATGTCCACCGATCCAGAGAAGCCGGCTCACCTAAGCAGTTATTTTCAGAACATGCAGGTCGTACGAGATCAGGCGCTCAAAAATCATATCCCTGCTTGTTTTATCATGTTGCTTGTTCCCCATGGCTCTTACCGGAATCCGACGATTGATGACTTGCGCTGGCAGATATACACAGCCCTTGCATATGGATACAAAGCAATCCTTTACTTTACTTACTGGACTCCATCTGACGCGACCTGGAATTTCCGCAATGCCATCCTGGATGAAAACGGGAATCGAACCGAGCACTTCGATCAGGTCAAACGTTTAAATGCGGAGTTGAGGGTGCTTGGCTCTACGCTGAGGGAACTCACGTCCATTGGTGTATACCATACAGGCGACCTGCCGGCAGGGTGTAGTGCCATACCTCCCAATCTGCCGATTCAGTTGAGCAGTGATCAGCCTTGTATCTTGGGTGTGTTCCGCCATAGGGATGGGTCGTCATGGGCGATGATTGTGAACCGTAGTTTGCGCAAACCAGGCGTTGCCAGACTCACCTTCGACCCCTCGGTAAAGTTGGTTGAGGAGATGAGTGCAAAGACTGGGGTGATGCGACCGCTTGGCAGAGGTCAAGTTGAATTGCGCCTTTTGCCCGGAGAGGGCAAACTGATCAAACTTAAGACCTAATGTGGGTACTTGACCTCTGGTATGGTTAGTGGTCGATTAGGCCGGTGGCGCATTCTTCAGTATCTACGTCACGCAGGCAAGTGAAAAGGGCCGGGCGATAGTCATCCCGGCCCTCCATTCACTCGTCAGTTCAGGGGTTCTTGGTGCTTTCTCCTCAAGAGAAGCCCACCAAGCCCGAATAGTCCAGCACCTAATGCCATCATGCTTGACGGCTCAGGGACCGCGTTCGGTTTCAGGCACATGCAGAAGGACGACGCATAAGGTCCCTCGTAGTACGAGTTGTCTGTGTACACCTTAAATGACACTTTTTGACCCACGGCAAGCGGTGAAGCGAAATTAAACACCGTTCCTTTCCAGAGTGTTCCCACGTACGGCGTTGTACGGCTTCCTATATAGCCGTAGTAATTGAATGTGCCAGGCTTATTTGCTACCACACTGTCTCCAGTGAAACCCCACTCATCAATCAGGTCATTCCCTTGTACAACGGCAACAAGGTCGCTCTGTCCTGATGTGATCAGCATGGTGTTCCACGCGGTACCAGAGTTGTTGGTGAGCGTTATCCACCACCAGCCTTTGTACCATTCCTGTGGATTTTGGTATGTTTCGTCGTGTACAAAGGTCATGGTGTTGAGATCCGGCACACTTACCTCTGGGTTCGGCACGCCACTTCCGTCACCGCCCGTGTGGGCGAAGGCTGGAACTGCAACGGCTGCCAGAAGAATGCCGGCAGCCACCACGAGAGGAATTCTCAGCATGTTTTTCTCTTCCCTCCTTTCCATATGGGGAGACGCCTTTGGGCAGGGAGTCGAGATGCTGAGATCTCACAAAGGCTATCTGGGGGCGTATGGTATGGCTAGTTTGCATACAGCCCATTTCCCCTGATTACTTTGATTAAATACCAAGCACCGCGATCTGTCAACCCCTTTTGCCAAAAACCGGTAAAAATACCTAACAATTTTTGGCAATCCATTGATTTGGGATTGTGCTTGGTTCTAAAAGGTTCACCACCAGACTAACAGATACGACGTGTCGAAGCGCCGTTTGTCCCCCGCTTGCCTTCAACCTGAAGCCCCGGGGAGCCCAGTCACGATGTTTTATCTGCGCACCAGCATTCTTGCTAGCGCACATGCCTTCGTAGCCCAAGGTAGCCAATGGCGGTCGTTCCTAGCGCGATAAATGTAAGGAGACTTGACGGCTCAGGGACCGCACTTCCTTTGCCAGGGCGTGCCCAGAAGGTATTCACGCTACCGTTCATATCACAGGCGAGGTGGACAAGGAATAACTGGTCACCTGGTGTGAAAGTATCCGGGAACTGGGCTGCACCAATGAGATAAGGCTGTCCATCAGGTGGAACGTAACCGGTCGGACTTCCTGTAATATATCCAAACGCACCTTTGCTGGGTTCGTAGCCGTCACCATAGAACCAGTCGGGCTTAGTGAAGGGTGTGTCGTAGCCTGTCCAGTCTGTCGGGATCTGCCAGGTAGGTACAGGGTCACCGGCGGCCAGGTAGACTGCAAGACCCTTGATACCTATCACGTCACCATAGGTGGGATCAACAGCGTCTGCGTCTATGGTAATGTAGTAATACCAGAGTCCGTCGGAAAGTGCAGCGGTTCCTCCCACATAATCTGCTATATACGTCTGCGCTTGGTAACTTGGCCACGGTTCCGGTCCCGGATCAGACTTCGCTGGTTCGATCGCAAGCAAGAGCAAAAGCGCAATGCACACGAGGTACAGGCTTCGGATTACAGTGCCTTTCATGGCGACATCACCCCTCTTGCCCCTTTGTGACTGCTCTTCCTGCCCCATTGGGCGTCGTTGGTTTCACCAGTGTCTGGTGTAAGTAGCGAGATAGCCCGACAGGACTGAAAGGATAAGTCCGAGCATAATTATAGCACAAATTAGTATACTTCAATATTCCCTCAGAAAAAAGTCTAGAAACAGGTAAAATTACCTGTTTTCTGGAGGGGTCTGCATTTAGAAAGAGTTCATAGCCTGACTGTAGCCACCTGAGTACTCAGAGCCGGCTATCACAGCCTCGTCCTGTTCTCCTGCATGTGCTCCGGCAGGTCCGATGTATAGCACTTGCTCGGGCTTGCTTCCATAACGATACACGGTGATTCCTTTACAGCCGAGTTCGTATGCCAGCATGTATGAATTGCGAACGTCGCCAATAGTAGCATCATGGCGCAGATTAATGGTCTTAGAGACCGCGTTGTCTACATGGCGTTGGAAGGTCGCCTGCATGCGGACATGCCACTCTGGTGAAACGTCGAAGGCAGTCACGAATAAATTGCGGACGTCTTCCGGGATGTTATCCATGTTTTGGATAGAACCTCTTCTTGCCACTTCAATCATCAATTCACGGCTGTAGAAGCCTCGCTCTTTCGCTACTTGTTCAAAAGCATGCGCGACCTCTGTCTGACGTGTGCCTTCCATGACCTCGCGCACAAATGCTACCGCGAAAAGTGGTTCGATTCCGCTGGAACACCCTGCGATGATGCTGATCGTGCCTGTAGGTGCAATTGATGTAAGCGTCGCATTCCTCACGGGTTGCTCACCTGCTTTGTCCCATATACTGCCTTTAAAGTTTGGGAAGGGACCACGCTTGTCGGCGAGTTCTTGGGAAGTTCTTTTTGCTTCGTTGGAAACAAAAGCCATTAGTCGGTCTGCGGTCGCTAGTGCTTCTTCGGAGTCATAAGGGATCCCGAGTTTAATCAACATATCGGCGAATCCCATTACCCCCAGCCCAATCTTGCGATTGCCGTGCACCGCTTGTTCAATCTGCTCCAAGGGGTAAACGGACGCATCCACTACATTATCGAGGAAGTGTACCGCGCGGTGAACTAGTTCCTTCAGTTTTTCCCAGTCGATTTCGCCGTTCTTGACCACTTTCGCAAGGTTGATGGACCCAAGTGTACACGCTTCGTAAGGGAGCAGCGGCACCTCGCCGCACGGATTTGTGCTCTCGATGGCGCCAATTTGAGGCGTAGGGTTTTTCTCGTTGATCCTATCTAAGAACGCTAGACCTGGGTCACCTGTTTGCCAGGCTGCGGAGACGATGAGTTCGAACACCTCATGCGCATTCAACTTCTTGGTCGCCGTTCCGGTGCGAGGATTGACCAGGTCATAATCTTGTTTGTTCTTGACAGCGCTCATGAAATGGTCAGTGACACCGACGGATATATTGAAATTATCCAGGGCTCCTGGCTTTGACTTGAGTGTGATAAAGTCGAGAATGTCTGGGTGATCTATGCGGAGGATGCCCATATTGGCGCCTCGCCGGCGCCCCCCTTGCTTTACGATTTCTGTTGCCATGTTGTAGATTCGCATGAACGATATTGGTCCTGATGCTGCGCCCTTTGTGGTCGAAACGATATCGTTCCTCGGGCGAATTCTGGAGAATGAGAATCCTGTGCCGCCTCCTGTCTTATGGATCAGCGCCGCATGCTTCAATGTCTCAAAAATGCTCTCGATCGAGTCCTCAATAGGCAGGACGAAGCACGCAGAGAGTTGGCAGATGTCTGTACCGGCATTCATTAGTGTGGGGGAGTTAGGTAGAAACTCGCGCTCGGTCATTATGCGGTAGAACTCTTCTTCTACTTGCTGAATCTCGGTCTCGGTGGCCCCATAATTCGCATCAGGTTGTGCGACTGTGTGGGCGACTCGTCGGAACAGTTGAGACGGGGTCTCGATCACGTTTCCCTGGTCGTCCCTGAGCAAGTAACGGCGCTTCAGGACGCTCACCGCATTTACACCTAACTTCAGGTCGTCGATGACGCCGATGAGGCGCTTGGCTTCGCGAACCTGCGTACGTTCTCGGCGGTACAAGATATATGCCTTCGCCACCTCGACATACCCTGCATCCATTAGGGCACGCTCTACAACGTCCTGGATATCTTCAACTCCCGGTGTCCGCCCTGCCCAACCCTCATTCAGTTCCTTTACGACTCGCTCTGTGATTTTCTGAACCGCATTCCCGTCGGCAGTATTGGTCGCATCAAATGCTTTGCGGACAGCATCGAAGATCTTCGTAGAATCAAATGGCTGTAATTGTCCGTCTCGTTTGCGAACGTGTGTAATCCGAATATTCTCTGCCATTTTGAAGCCGCCTCCTTACTAAGCCATATATACCACAAGTGTGGACATTGCGAACCAAATGACTGCCTTTTGACACCATATGCCTGCCGCCTGTGCGTTACACAATCCCTTTCGTGGAGATGTCCTTGACGAGCAGGTAAACTACTGCTTTCCTTGACAAGTTGGTTGCTCGTATGTAATATGCCTCGTAAGTCGGATCTTCAGCGAACCCTGGGCGGTTCATTTGAAGGAGAATGTGGCAGGTAATCATGAAGATACTATTTGTATGTGTGCACAACGCTGCTCGGAGCCAAATGGCGGAGGTCTTTGCAAATCAACTAGGGGAAGGGCTGATTGAGGCAAAGTCAGCGGGAACTGAACCTGCCACGGAAGTGGATCCAATGGCAGTCAAAGCCATGGCAGAGATAGGCTTCGACCTCTCCGGCAAGCGCCCGAAGCTAATCACGCCAGAACTTGTGGAATGGGCAGATAGAGTCATAACCATGGGTTGTGGGGTTACTGATAGTGCAACATGTCCGGTGTTTGCCAAGCCGATGGAGGACTGGGGGCTAGAGGACCCGCATGACCAACCGCTCGAAAAAGTTCGAAAAATCAGAGACGAGATAAAGCACAGGGTAGAGAAACTTATTCAAGAAAGATCACGCCAGGCGCACACCTAGGTATTGGGTTGAGCGGTGGGAAATCCGGATTGACCCGGCGCGGCCTGGGTGTGGATTTGCGCTAATCGGCACGGTTTTACGACAACGAAAGGAGAGGATAAGGTGCAAGCAGGAGATGACTCAATTGGGAGGAGGCTTTCGTTCTTAGATAGATTTCTGACACTCTGGATTTTTCTTGCAATGGCATTTGGTGTCTTGCTGGGATACTTTGTCCCGGGTGTAGTCGGATTGATCAACAGATTCCAGGTAGGTACCACAAGCATCCCGATTGCAATAGGTCTCATTCTGATGATGTATCCGCCGTTAGCCAAGGTAAAGTATGAGGAAATGGGTCGTGTGTTGAAGAAGCCAAAACTTCTCACGCTTGCGCTCGTCCAGAACTGGATCATTGGGCCGCTAGTGATGTTTGGGCTAGCCGTACTTTTCTTGCGGGGCTACCCCGAGTATATGGTCGGCGTTGTTATGGTGGGGCTGGCAAGATGCATCGCGATGGTCATCGTCTGGAACGAACTTGCCGAGGGTGACCGTGAATTGGCGGTCGGCATGGTCGCATTTAACGCAGTATTCCAGGTATTGTTTTATGCTGTCTACATGTGGATTTTCCTGACATTTCTACTCGCACGCCTCGGGCTAGTGAAAAACTTGGATGTGAATATCTCGATGGCGGAAGCGGCGAAAACAGTGTTTATCTATCTTGGTATCCCATTCCTCGGTGGACTAACCACACGCTTTTCAATGATAGGTTGGAAGGGACGCGAATGGTATGAGACGCGCTTTATACCGCGCATAAGCCCTATCACCCTGGTGGCTTTACTCTTTACCATTGTAGTGATGTTTTCTTTGAAGGGTGAGTACATCATTCAACTGCCGCTGGACGTTGTAAGGGTGGCGATTCCACTGGCGTGCTATTTCTTCATCATGTGGTTTATCACTTTCTTTCTAGCGCGAATGGTGGGAGCGTCCTATGCAGAGACGACGGCTGTTTCTTTCACGGCGGCAAGCAATGATTTTGAATTGGCTATTGCCGTTGCGGTCGCTGTATTTGGCATAGCATCCAAGGCGGCATTTGCTACTGTGATTGGTCCACTTGTTGAGGTCCCGGTGCTAATCAGCCTTGTTAATGTGGCCTTGAGATTCAGGAAGCGATATTTCCCCTCGGAGGTGGTTCGCCAATCAACATAGAGCTTTGTGACGAGGGTTCAAAATGGGAAGACCTGGGGCGTCAACAATTTGCCTAGCGACTTCCGGGACGATGTGGGACCGCAGACGGCGCTTTTGAGAAAAAGGAGTTCGAGGCGAAGTCTTTCTAAAACAAGATCTCCAACAGAAGCCACTGCCCTGAGAGACTAAAATCGAATATGGGAATAATGGAGCCAGTGAGCAGAGCAAGATTGCCAGTGGGGCAAACCGTTGCCTAATTTGCCATGAAAAATATGTTGCATGTTTAATATGGGCAGTTGAGGGAATAATAAATTGCCTTTATAGCGACCTTCTATGGATAAGGGGCAGCAGGTGCGCGAGAGGAGGAAGCGTTCATGAAAGCAATGCTCGTTGCTCCGCGTGTTGGTGAGGAAAAAAGGGGTAAGCCCCTTTTCCCGCCGCTTTCACTCATGACACTGGCAGCATTGACCCCTGAAGACGTCGAGGTTGACCTTGTTGACGAAGCAGTGCAACCGATAGATTTCGATACCGAGGCAGACATCATTGGAATAACGGCGACCACCGCTGCTGCAAATCGGGCATATGAAATAGCAGATCAATTTCGTCAACGAGGAAAACCCGTGGTCATAGGTGGGATTCATGCCACCGCTTTGCCCGAAGAAGCGGCGACTCACGCCGACGCTGTTGTTGTAGGAGAAGCAGAGGGCAAGTGGCAAAGATTGATCTCTGACTTACGACACGGCGCGCTTCAGAAGATCTACTCAGATGATACCCGACCCGATCCTGCTTGCATCCCGGCTCCGAGACGAGAACTCATCAGGGATAAAGATTATTTGTTTGCATATACGGTTCAGACAACTCGGGGATGTCCTTTCAACTGCTCATTTTGTTCTGTGACTTCTTTCTTCGGGCGCACATATCGCACAAGACCTGTGGAGGCAGTTGTCAAAGAAATCAAGTCCTTGCCAGAAACATTGCTCCTGTTTGTGGATGATAACATCATGGGTCAACCTGCGTATGCGAGGCGTCTCTTCGAGGCTATTACACCGTTATCCAGGAAGTGGCTTGGTCAGGCATCACTTAGCATGCTAAAACATCCGGAGTTGATAGAACTCGCTGCGAAGAGTGGCTGTAAGGGTCTCTTTGTGGGCATGGAAACTCTTTCTGACAGCACACTGAAAAGCATCGGGAAAACCATCAACCGGAGGTCTGATTACGAAGACGTAGTGAAGCGGCTCCACGATGTGGGAATTGCCATTCTCGCTTCATTTATATTTGGTTTTGACGACGATGATCCGAGTGTCTTCGAAAAGACTGTCGAGTTTGTGAATCGTGCGCGACTTGATGCCGCGCAGTTTGCAATCCTCACTCCATTTCCGGGTACACGGGTGTTCAAGGAGTTAGAGTCAGAGGGCAGGATAATAGACAAGAATTGGGACCATTACGACGGGGCCCATGTGGTGTACAAGCCAGCACGTCTGAAGCCCGAAGTCCTGCTAGAAGGACTCAAGAACGCATACCGGGAAGTTTATTCCACAGCCTCCATATTGCGGCGTCTCGGACCAGCCATAAAAACAAGTTTTGTAAGTATACTGTTGAATGTGGCTTATCGGCAAAGAATCACGAGGTGGCTAAAAGCGCTGGGTGTCTATCAACCTCCGAACAACTCGCAACCCGAGGGTGCCACACCGTAGTAACGCGAAGAGGGTTTTCCCAATCTTTTGTTGCGCTCAGTACAAGCGGTAATCGGTAGGTTGGGCGTCGGTCGCTGTGCTGGACGCTTCTAGCCTCTGGATGCTACTATTGTTGTGTGACTAGCGCAATGCAGAAAGGTTGTGACAGGTATGGCTTCCGGCAATTCTGACAAGATAGATTCATCTGGTGACATAGACATAATAGAGTTTATAAAGGAGAAATACGGGGAGGCTGCGACAATGGCTAGCCGGGGCAAGCAAGCAAGTTGCTGCGGCGGCACTTGCGCAGACCGCATCACATCTAATCTCTATTCTCAGCCTGAGGTCGAAGCGGTCCCGAACGAAGCGTTGCTTGCTTCTCTCGGCTGTGCGAACCCTGTTGCCCTTGCTGAACTGAATCCTGGTGAAGTAGTTTTGGATCTCGGCTGTGGTGGTGGCATTGATGTCCTGCTTTCTGCCAAGCGTGTCGGTCCGAACGGGAAGGTTTACGGTCTAGATATGACGGATGAGATGCTTGACCTGGCACGGGAAAATCAGTGCAAGGCAGGCGTCGAAAATGCTGAGTTTCTCAAGGGTGAAATCGAAAACATTCCACTCCCGGACAATTCCGTTGATGTCGTAATCAGTAATTGTGTGATTAATCTCTCGGTTGACAAGCAACGTGTTTTTCAAGAGATATTCAGGGTACTTAAGCCGGGTGGAAGGCTTGCTGTGGCGGATATTGTGCAAACCAGGGTGGTGTCAGAGAAGATTCGCAAACGCATCGATCTTTGGGCTGGATGCATCGCAGGGGCTCTTAGCATTGACGACTACAGGGATAAACTTGCCGAGACTGGTTTCGTGGACGTAGAGGTACAGGTGGTTCGCGAATATTCGTCGGATGATGTTTCGTGTCTGATACCCCAAGACGCTGCAGAAGATGTGGGCGAGAATGGTGTGGCGGAACTTGCCGGCTCATTCGCAAGCGCGTTTATTCGGGCCACTAAGCCTAGTGCCTGCTGTAGGCTGCTCGGCGGATGTTGAGGGTAAAGCCTGGACACAGAAAAAAATTCCCAGTGAACAGGGCAAAGGGTTTGACAGTTTGGAATTATTTGGCTATAATGCCAAATAGCCTACTACTCTCGAGCCTGTCCTGTCGGCAGTGGATAGTTGAATAATCTGGTGGTTCGACTCCGACCGGTTCTGCTAGAATCGGTTGGAAACCCAGGCAAGAGAGGAGACGAACCGCCAACGGGAAAAGGGACACGATGATGCGTGGCGTATGGGCCAGGAACTACTCTGCGATTCTGCCTGACGATTGGGAGGCTGTGGGTGTATCAAAGTCGTCGGTATCCCGTGAGTTCGTGCTGGCAGGCGAGGAAGAGTGCAAGAGGCTGCTTGAGCGTCGGTTCGACGATGTAGACATTCTGATCATGTACGTTGATGGGATCGTGTTCGCGGAGCACAGCATTGTCGCCGCGGTGGGGGTGGATGCGAGTGGCTACAAGCACGTTCTTGGGATAGCCGGGGGTGCGACTGAGAACTCTGCAGTTGCGGCTTTTCTTCTGGAGAGCGTCGCGGAGCGGGGAGTAAAGCCTGGGCTGAAGCGGTTGTTCGTGATCGACGGCTTGAAAGCGCTGCGCAAGGCAATAGACGTGGTATATGGTTCGGAGAACCCGGTCCAGCGGTGTCGGAACCACAAGGTGAAGAACGTTGTTGATCATCTTCCACTGGAGCTCAAGGACCAGATGAAGTCGGCGATGAGGGCGGCATTTAAGCTCTCAGAGGAAGGGGGAATGAAGCGGCTGGAGACGCTTGCGAGTTGGTTCGACCGCGAGTATCCCGGCGCGGCGGCATCCTTGCGCGAGGGTCTTGAGGAGATGTTCACCATCAACCGGCTGGGCTTGCCGACATCTTTGCGACGCAGCCTGGCGACGACAAACATCATCGAAAGCCCTCACTCGGGAGTTCGCATGCGGACCCGTCGGGTCACCAACTGGCAGGGCAGGTCAATGGTGCTTAGGTGGGCCGCCTCAGGTTTCCTTGCAACGGAGAAAAACTTCAGGAGAATTATGGGCTACAGGGACCTGTGGATTCTGGCCGCCGCGCTTGATCGGCATGTTGACCAGGAGGGCTTGGCGGCGTAGAATAGGCGAGCCACCAGCCAACTATCCACTACGGCTGGGATAGGCTCCTACCCTGAGAATATGAACAAAGAACTGTACAAGCACAGAGCGCGGATAATTAAAGCCATGGCGCACCCAAGCCGTCTGGCTATGGTCGAGGCCCTTGCCGAAGGAGAGAAGTGCGTCTGCGAACTTCAGCAACTCGTCGGTTCAGATATCTCCACAGTGTCCAAACACCTGGGAATTCTCAGCCGCGCAGGTATTGTCGCAGATCGGAAAGAGGGACTGCGAGTATTTTACAGGCTGGCGGCGCCAAGTATACTCGACTTTTTGGCATGCGTGGACAAGATCATATGCCGAGACGCAAAGAAAGCGCTTGAAATTATCGAGGCTTTGCAAACTTAATGCATTGTCAACCCGACCTATTCGAAGGCGCAATCGTTCTCAGAGGAGGCAAAGACGGTAAGTAGTAAAGGGATTTTATAATGAACCAAGATAGGAAAAAGTTCGCTGTAATTCTGTTTGTTTTTCTTGTAGCCTATTACCTTCCTGTGAATTCTGTACGTGTGCGAGGAGCGTTCATCGAGTCATTTGCCATGTTGCATGAATACGCTCGCGAGCACGTGATTTTCTGTCTTGTGCCCGCTTTCTTCATTGCCGGCGCCATTGCGGTATTCGTAAGTCAGGCGTCGGTGATGAAGTATTTTGGTCCGCAGGCTAATAAACTCCTTTCCTACACGGTGGCGTCGGTTTCAGGAGCAATTCTTGCAGTTTGTTCCTGCACGGTGCTCCCGCTCTTTGCTGGTATATACACGCGTGGCGCGGGACTTGGACCGGCGGTATCTTTCCTGTACAGTGGCCCTGCTATCAATGTGCTAGCGATAATTCTTACGGCGCGAGTGCTTGGTTTCGAAATGGGCGTTGCTCGGGCGGTTGGCGCAATTGGCTTCGCATTTATTGTGGGTCTTCTGATGCATCTGATTTTCCTTAAGGAGGAGAAAGCAAAGGCGCGTGATTTGGAGGCTTTTGACAACAATGCGGTGCAGGAGGCGCGTCCTCTCTGGAAGACAACTACCCATGTGGCAATCATGATCGGAATTCTAGTTTTTGCGAACTGGGGACGCCCTGTTGTCGAATCGGGGCTCTGGGCGAAGGTATACATGGCGAAGTGGGTGATCTCTGGCGTATTGATGAGCATGCTGGCGTTGACACTGCTGTCGTGGTTTGAGAAGGACGAACTGAGGCAGTGGGTTTCGGCGACCTGGGAGTTTGCCAAGCAAATTTTACCGCTACTTTTTGGCGGTGTGTTGGTTGCAGGCTTTCTTCTTGGTCGTCCAGGTCACGAAGGTGTGATACCATCCAGAGTCGTTGAGTCGCTCGTTGGTGGGAATTCGCTATTTGCCAACTTTTTTGCTGCGGTGTCGGGCGCTTTTATGTACTTTGCTACCCTCACCGAAGTGCCTATTTTGCAGGGACTGATCGGGTCAGGGATGGGAAAAGGACCTGCACTTGCACTCCTTTTGGCAGGACCTTCGTTGAGTTTGCCGAGTATGCTTGTGATTAACAGCATTCTTGGTTTCAAAAAGACCGCGACCTACGTGGTAATAGTCGTAATCTTGGCTACTGTGGCAGGTCTTGTGTATGGTAGCATTCGATAAGCAAGATTTGGCAAGGCGCAAAAGAGCAATTAGAGAGAAAGGAGAGAAAAAATGAAAATTCAAATTCTCGGTCCGGGATGTCCAAAATGCAAGGCTCTCACTGAAAACGTCGAGCAAGCGGTAAGAGCTGCCGGCGTCAACGCTGAGATCGAAAAGGTAACAAGTATTCAAGAAATCATGAAGTTCGGCGTAATGATGACACCGGCGCTGGCAATCGAAGGGAAAGTTGTCGCGTATGGCAAAGTTCTCAGTCCGAATGAGATTGTGAGCCTACTAATGACAAAAGAAAGCGAGGCTGAGAGATGAGTAGATTTTCAAGAGCAACGGTTCTTATCCTTCTTGTGGTTGCGGTTGTCATGGTCGTCGCAGTTAAGTCTCAAAAGAAGGAAATGCCTGCCCCGAGCAAGTCTCCTCCCGTTGTTTCATCCACGAAGGACGTTTCAAAAGTAAAAGGTGCCGAAGGGGTGGAGTCGTCGGCAACCACACCTCTGCCTTCAGCCGTGGAAAAGAAGTCAACTGCAAAGCCGGAGCAGTCGGGCGTCAAGAAGACGGCTAGCTCCGTTCGTCCGCCGTCTGCGGCCCCCAGCGAGAAGGAGGCTACGCAGGTGCAAAAAAATAAGACCACGACTATCAGCCCCAAACCAGCGACACAGACACGCTTGCCCAAACTTTTGGATCTTGGTGCCGAAGAGTGTATTCCTTGCAAGATGATGATGCCAATTCTTGACCAATTGAAGGAGGAGTATAAAGGCAAATTGGAAGTTGAATTTGTCAATCTGAGAGAGCATCCTCAGCGTGGAGAAGAATTGGGGATCAGGTTTATTCCGACTCAGATAATACTTGACCGAAATGGTAAAGAGGTTTTCCGGCATACCGGATTTTGGCCCAAGGAAGAAATTGTTGACAAGTTGAAAGAATTGGGAATATTGTGAATTTTTCAGAAAGGTGTTTGAAATGCAAAAGCGATTACTCGTAATCTTTTTTCTAATTGTGATTGGGGTGGGTCTCTGCTGGGCAGACGAGGGTAACTCTGCGCAGGAAGTGACCCTGGATTCGAAGTACCCGAGACTCTCTTCGGGACCCTTGCGCCGCGCAGTTCTCGCTACACTGCCGACAGGGGTCGTTGCGGAGGTTGAGGAGATCACGATCACAACGAAAGACATTGCGGCTGAGATCGCCAAGAAGCCGAAGGAAGTACAGTCAAGTCTTACAAAGTATCCGTTTTATGTGCTGGACACAATGCTTACTGACAAACTGATCACGAAGGATGCGTCTGTCTGGGCTTCCATAAACGGAGTGTCGTTGGATTCGGAGGAACAACTGATCCGCGAGTATCTCAAAAGCATTGCGGGAGAGGTTACCGTTAGCGACGAAGAACTGCTTGCCTATTTCAAGGAAAATCAAAGCATGTTTGGTACCCTCACATTCGAGCAGGTGAAGTCAAACCTTCATGGGTATCTTGTTGACCAGAAGAGGATGAAAGTAACCCAGGATTTCATAAACTCGGTGGGAGAACGCCACCGCATCCGAGTATCGCAGAGGTGGGCAGCCCTCCAGTATGCGAAGTGGGTAAACAATCCTGTGGAAAAGGCGAGACGGACTGGAAAGCCGGCTCTCATCAACTTCGGCTCAGAAAAATGTGCTCCTTGTGAAATGATGAAACCCATCCTGGAAAAGTTGACCAAGGATTATGAGGGCAAGGTGTCGGTAGTATTTGTTCATGTGGGCAAGGAGCCGATTTTATCTGCTCAGTATGGCGTAAGAGTAATTCCGTGCCAACTTTTTTGCGACAGGGATGGCAAGGAAGTTTTCAGGCACGAGGGATTCTACAGCATGGAAGCGATACAGAAGAAGTTCTCCGAACTGGGGTTTGAGTAAGGATGGAGCATTTATTTACTAATCTGACGCGTGCAATCGAGGGAGCTCCCGGGGTGGCTCTTGGTGCGGCGTTCCTGTGGGGCGTGTTGAGCATCGTTCTAAGTCCCTGCCATCTGTCCAGCATACCGCTAATAGTGGGGTTCGTGGGGCAACAAGGCGTAATGTCGGCAAAGCGTGCATTCGGGATGTCTCTTGTATTTGCTGCTGGCATATTCGTGACTATTGCAGTCATTGGAGGCATCACGACGTCGGCAGGGCGGCTGATAGGCGATGTAGGACGAGTGGGCAACTACCTGGTCATAGCAATTCTATTTTTGGTTGGTTTGTACCTATTGGACGTGATACCTTTCTCTTGGTCGGCTGCTCGCTTTGACATACGTCGGCATGGCTATCTTGCGGCATTTGCATTGGGGCTCATTTTTGGTGTTGCAGTTGGTCCTTGTACCTTCGCGTACATGGCGCCCGTACTGGGAGTAACATTCAAAATCGCAAACAAGCAAGTAGCCATGGCTCTGGCACTTCTTCTAGCCTACGCAGCAGGACACTGTTCTGTTATCGTTGTGGCGGGCACCTCGACGGAGTTGGTTGAGCGGTACCTGAATTGGAATGAGACCTCGAGAGGTATTTTCATGCTTAAGAAGGTCTGTGGCGTTTTGATTATTCTCGCTGGGCTTTGGATGTTGTACAAGACACTATGAAAATCATTCGAACCATCGTATTTACTCTGCTTATTATTGCCGTTTTGGTTTTCCTCATAGCAAGGCGGATGAAAGAGGAGACAGCAGGTCCGCGAAAGCAGGGTCTGGTTCATTCGCTTGCAATGTGAAGGAAATTCATGCTCTTGATTTCACTAGGTGCTCGGAATCGAATGTACCACCGCATCATGCGAGAGATCTCTTCCATTACATTGGTCGAGATTTGCATTTTTTCGACTTCTGGCGGTTGTGCTGTAAGCAGAGCCTCCATAGTGTGGACCGTGGTAAGCGACGTACGAGTGGCATCCTCAGGGAGATGACCGCAGTGAGAGCATATGACTCCGCCGAGCGATGGGCTGAAATAGACCTGGTCACCCGGTAGGTCAGCCCCGCACCGGACGCATTTATCGAGCCTCGGCTGGTATCCCATCAGGCTCATGAACCGGAGTTCGAACATGTGGGTAATCTTTTCTGGGTCGTTTGGTCTTTCCAGCAGGTATAACGTTGAAAGGAGGAGTTCGAAGAGGGGGACATTCGGCTCGCGCTCTTCGACGAACCTTTCAACAAGTTCGGCGACGTAAATGCCGCATGCGACCTTGCGCATGTCTTCCTTGATGCGAGGGAATGAGTCTTTGGCTTCAGCCTGAGTTATCACATCAAGGTTCTTGCCTGTTGCTAGTTGAAATCGCCCATGTGTGAGGGTCTCTGTTGCGCCTGCGAGTCGGCTTATAGGTTTTCGTGCTCCTTTGGCAATTCCCGATATCTTGCCCAACTCGCGGCTGTACAGGGTCACAATTCGGTCGGTCTCGGAAAAACTGATTCGTCGGAGGACGATTGCATTGACGCTATACAGCGGCACGGCTACCTGCTTGCTTTTAGCAATTCTTCCGGGTCATAGGCTTCCACGAGGGCGACCCCTGAACTGGTGCCTAAGCGATTTGCGCCTGCGTCGAGAAGATCCATGGCAAACTCCACTGTTCGAATTCCTCCTGACGCCTTTACTCCCATTGAGGGGCCTATCACGTCGCGTATGAGGCGGATATCCTCCACGGTAGCACCACCCGGTGCAGTACCAGTCGAAGTCTTTATGAAGTCGGCGCCAACGTCGCGGGCAATCTCACAGGCTTTGATCTTTTCTTCTTTGGTCAGGTAGGCTGTTTCAATTATTACCTTGATTAGCGTACGTTTGGCGTCTTCGGTGATTCCGGAAAGGCGCGCGGCTCCCAAAACGTCGGCGAGTTCCCGTTCTACAAGGTCGTAGTCACCAGATTTCAGAGCACCGATATTGATTACTACATCGAGTTCATCGGCGCCATTGGTTACCGCATTTCGTGCTTCGTAGACTTTCGTCGCGCGTGTATTGCCGCCGTAGGGGAAGCCTATTGGAGTACATACTTTGACGTCGGAACCTTGCAGTTGCTTTGCTGCCAACGGCACCCAGAATGGCAGCACCACGACGGCAGCAAAGTGGTACTTTTTCCCTTCCTCGCAGAACTTGATTATGTCATTCCGTGTTGCGGTAGGTTTGAGCAACGTATTATCAATCAATTTCGAGAATTGTTCCTTTGTATACACCGCAGACCCTCCAGAATCTTACCGCATTACCGTTCCCGATTTCAACGCAGTCACGATTTCGCCTATGTGATTAATAAGATCGGGCGACAGCAAATGCTCTGTTATTACGTTGACCAATGCACTACCCACGACGGCTCCGTCCGCGTAGGAACATACTTCGCGCACATGTTCTGGTTTGGAGATCCCGAATCCCACTAGTATTGGCAAGTTTGTGTTTCTTCGTATTGCCTCCACAAGTTCGCGGATACCGCTTGCTAGTTCCGTACGTTCTCCAGTCACTCCGGTTCTCGAAACACAGTATATAAAGCCAGAGGCAAGTTTGGCAACTTTTCTGATTCTATTATCGGTGCTCGTTGGCGCTAAGAGGAATATGGTGTCTAGCTTAGACCCTTCGGCAATCTCATGCCACTCGTCGGCTTCCTCGGGTATCAAATCAGTAATAATGACACCGTCCACACCAACCTCCGTTGCCTCTTTTGCAAAGCGACGAAGACCATACCTGAGGACAGGGTTGAAATAAGTCATGAGCACTAGCGGCACTTCAGACGACGCACGAATGGTCCTGACGAGTTTGAAAACTTCTGGTATGTTTACACCTGCATCGAGCGCTCGCTGGGACGAAAGTTGGATACTTGGTCCGTCGGCGATCGGATCACTGAATGGAATACCTAATTCAATAATATCAGCGCCACTTTCGGCCATTTTCAATATAATCTGCGCTGAGGTCTCCGGGTTCGGATCGCCGGCAGTGACAAAGCACACGAGAGCGCCTTCTCCACCAGCGCGGAGTTTGGCGAAACAAATGTCTATCCTACTCATCTTGCCACCTCCTCGACCGGTGGACGGATGTGCGTGAGTACTTGCGATGCGGTTTCGACATCTTTGTCGCCTCGCCCTGAGAGATTCACGATCACAATTTTGTCCTTATCTAGTGTAGGAACAAGTTTTTTCGCGTAGGCAAGCGCATGTGCTGGCTCAAGCGCAGGAATTATTCCCTCGGTTTTTGCCAACCATTCGAATGCTTCCAGCGCTTCCTGGTCTGTTGCCGCAACGTACTCGGCGCGCCCTGTTTCTTTGAAGAAACTGTGCTCAGGTCCTACACCCGGGTAGTCAAGCCCGGCAGAGACTGAGTGCGTGCACATGATCTGCCCGTTCTCATCCTGGAGCACATAGCTCTTTGCGCCGTGAAGCACGCCTTTTGAGCCGGCTACAAGAGTTGCCGCATGGTACGGAGTATTGAGTCCTCTGCCCGCTGCTTCCACACCGATAAATCGCACCTCGGCATCGTCAACGAAGGGATGAAAGATACCCATGGCGTTGCTTCCGCCACCAACGCAAGCGAGGATATAGTCAGGAAGCCGCCCTTCGTGCTCAAGAATTTGCTGTCGGGTTTCCCTGCCGATTACTGATTGGAAGTCGCGTACCATCATTGGATATGGGTGCGGACCTGCGACGCTTCCAATGATGTAGTGGGTAGTTTGCACATTTGTTACCCAATCTCTGAGTGCTTCGCTTAAGGCGTCTTTCAAGGTGCGTGTTCCTGATTTCACTGGAATCACCCTCGCTCCGAGAAGTTGCATCCTGAAAACATTCAGCGCCTGGCGATGCACATCTTCCTCGCCCATGTAGACTTCACATTGAAAGCCAAAGAGAGCGCAGGCAGTGGCGGTCGCCACCCCATGCTGTCCTGCTCCTGTCTCGGCGATAATTCTGGGCTTGCCCATCCGCTTGGCAAGCAGTATCTGACCCATGGTGTTGTTCATCTTGTGCGCGCCGGTATGGCATAAGTCTTCTCGCTTAAGGTATACCTTGGCGCCACCAAGTTCTCTGGTAATCCGTTCAGCGAAGTAAAGCGGCGTCGGACGCCCAATGTACTCACGAAGATAGTAATCAAGTTCCGCATGAAAGGTGGGATCTCTTTTTGCTTCCTCGTATACAGCCGTAAGTTCATCAAGTGCTGGGATGAGCGTCTCGGGCACGTACCGCCCGCCAAACTCCCCAAAGTGTCCCATTTCATCTGGGACGTCAAATGGTTCTCTTGGCATTCCTTATGAACTCCTTAACTTTTTGGTGATCCTTCTTGCCAGGATATATTTCGACACCCGTTGACACGTCTACAGCGTAGGGTCTGACTTTCCGTATCGCCTCCACCACGTTCTCCGGCGTTAGGCCTCCTGCTAGAATCAGAGGCTTTTCACCAAGACCACAAGGTCTGGTGGCAAGCGCCTTCCAATCCAATGCCAGTTGCCAGTCAAACTGCTGCCCGGTTCCACCCATTTTGCCTTCGACATATGAGTCGAGGAGTACTGCATTTGAAGCAAGCACAACCCGGTCGCACATCTCTCTTTCTATGTCCTGAGGCGACCGCACGCGTATTGCGCGGATTATTCCCCAGCGTCGTGGCCTGTCCAATAGGCTTTCCGCCTGAGGCCCATGCAGTTGGGCGAAGTGGAGCCCGGTTGTCTCCATGATTTCTGCTATATCGTTAGCGTCCATCCCTGCGAAAACCCCAATTGTTGTGACGAAAGGAGGCAAATGGTGCAATATCGCTGAAACTGTACTGACCTCTACCATGCGTGGGCTTTCCGCAAAGACAAAACCAAGCGCATCTGCATCTGCTTGAACCGCTGCAATTGCGTCTTTGATATTGGTTATTCCGCATATCTTAACTCGTACCATCTTCGATTTGTAACTGCCTCGGTGCGTAGTCGGAGACATAATTTTGCCTAGGTCATCGAGGCCGCTGTATACTCGACAACCTGGTTGGGCGTCTCATGCTACGCCATTTCTTTTGTGATGACGTGGACCATTTCGCACGCGGCTGCAAAGAGATGACATCTCCTAATCACCAAGTAACTCCCTCACCTTTGCGTTGATGTCCACTTCCCTCATTAGGGCTTCCCCTACTAGAATTGCATCCACGCCTACTTTCAATAGGCGCTCAACGTCCTTCCGAGTGAAAATTCCGCTTTCGCTCACCAGGACTTTGTCTTTTGGGACACGGCATGCAAGGTCAAGCGTAGTATCGAGTCTGGTCTCAAAGGTTCTCAGATCGCGGTTATTGATGCCAATAATCTCGGCGCCGATATCAAGTGCCACGTCGAGTTCCTCCGCTGTATGCACTTCTACGAGTGAAGCCATACCAAGGTCTTTCGCCACAGCCATGAGTTCCGCCAATTTGGTTCTCGTAAGCGCTGCGACAATTAGAAGGATTGCGTCCGCCTGTGCCGCGCGTGCTTCGTATACCTGGTATTGATCAATGATAAAGTCCTTCCTTAGCAGCGGCAAGTCTACTACTTTGCGCACCACGGACAAGTAATCAAGGCATCCCTGGAAGTACTTTTCGTCAGTAAGGATGGAAATCGCTGATGCCCCCGCTTGTTCGTAGGCTTGTGCGATTGCTACTGGGTCGAATTCTGCCCTGATGAGTCCTTTTGATGGCGATGCTTTCTTGATTTCGGCGATGAGTCGAATCTTTGAATCTGGCGAATTCTGGTCTCTGGAGATTGCAGAGCGGAAGTCGCGTGCTGGCGCGGCATTCTCTGCACATGACTTGATGCGATCAAGAGGCTCTTTCGCTTGCCGTTCAGCAACTTCGATCTGCTTGTCCGCAAGAATCTTGTCGAGGATCAACCCTGCCCCAACTCTCTGCTAAGCCGGCGGAGCCCCTCCAGCGCTGCTAGTGCCCTACCCGAGTCAATGGATTCGAGAGCCATTGCGAATCCTTCTGGTAGTGAAGTTGCTTTGCCTGCCACCATCAGAGCACCGGCAGCATTAAGGGCTACAATTTCTCTTCTTGGTCCCGGCAGACCTTTCAATACTTGTTCCACAATCTCTGCGCTTTCTTGAGGATCTTCGCCCTGCGCCAGGCTTTCAGGGGTTGTCACACTTAACCCGATCTCCTTGGGCGTTATTTCATATGTTTTCAGAGTGCCGTCGCAGAGTTCGGTAATTTTGGTCTTGCCCAAGGTTGACAATTCATCAATGCCGTCAAGTCCGTGCACTACCAAAGATCGCTCGCTGCCAAGTCTGAATAGCACCCCTGCCATAAGTTCGGTCAGATGTTCTTCTGATACACCAATTAGTTGTCTTCTTGCACCTGCTGGATTTGTGAGTGGTCCGAGTATGTTGAATACTGTTCGTATGCCGATTTCCTTTCGTGGAACCACTGCGTGTTTCATCGAGGGATGATGTGCAGGTGCAAACATGAAACCGATGCCCACCTGGTCTACGCATTGCCCAACTTTCTCCGGCGAGAGTGTTATGTCTACCCCTAGGGCTTCGAGTACGTCCGCGCTACCGCATTTGCTGGACATTGCTCGATTACCATGCTTTGCGACAGGAACCCCGGCGCCAGCAACAACAAAAGCGGCTGTTGTCGAAATATTGAAGGTATTTAGCCTATCTCCGCCCGTCCCGCAGGTGTCAATCAAATCGCTCGGTTTGTGTTTTGTGGGGATTTTGACGCTCTTTTCCCGCATGACGCGAGCTAGACCGGTGACCTCTTCTACGGTTTCGCCTTTCATCCGCAAAGCAGTTATGAACGCAGCGATTTGTGACGGAGTTGCCTCGCCGTCCATAATCTCCTGCATCACGTCGGCAGCCTCTTGTTCCTCAAGGTTGCGTCCTTCAACAACCCTTCGTATTGCGTCCCGAATCATACGTAGCCCCCTATTTCAGTGCGAGAAAGTTTCTCAGAATTTCTTTCCCGTGCTCCGTCAAGATGGACTCGGGGTGGAATTGCACGCCCTCGATGGGGTAGGACTTGTGTCTGACGCCCATGATCTCTCCAACGTCTGTTTCTGCGGATATCTCGAGGCATGACGGGAGAGTCGAGCGCTCAATGATCAGCGAATGATACCGCGTCGCCTGAAACGGATTAGGTATCCCTTTGAAAATCCCCTTGCCATCATGATATATGAGCGAGGTCTTCCCGTGCATGAGCCTGCCTGCGCGAACTACCTCGCCGCCAAAAGCGTAACCGATGCTTTGGTGTCCCAGACAAACACCTAGAATGGGTATCTTGCCAGCAAAATGCTTTATAACCTCCACAGATATGCCAGCCTCTTTGGGACTGCACGGACCTGGAGAGATCACGATATGGTCGGGCTTCAGTTGTTCAATTTCCTCTAAGGAGATCTTATCGTTTCGGTATACCTTCAGTTCTTCGCCCATCTCTCCGAGGTACTGAACGAGGTTATAAGTAAAACTGTCGTAGTTATCAATCATCAGGATCATAGTTTAGTCTAATCCCTTCTCTGCCAACTCTAAGGCTTTCATAAGCGCTCCAGCCTTATTCATGCACTCCACGTACTCGTTTGCGGGTATGGAGTCAGCCACTATACCGGCACCAGCCTGCATGTACGCCATGCCATCTTTGACGAGAATTGTGCGAATGGTTATACAGGTGTCCATATTGCCTGAGAAACTGAAATACCCGATTGCACCGGCGTAGGTTGCTCGCTTTGTTGGTTCGAGTTCCTCGATTATCTCCATAGCCCTGATCTTTGGCGCTCCTGACACCGTACCTGCTGGGAAAGCGGCTCTCAGGACGTCGAATTGGTCCAGTCCTTGTGCGAGTTCACCTGTCACGTTCGACACGATATGCATAACGTGAGAATATCGTTCGATTACCATCAACTCGTCTACATTGACAGTGCCATATTTGCTTACCCGTCCTATATCGTTCCTTCCCAGGTCAACGAGCATTATGTGCTCGGCGCGCTCTTTCTCATCGGCAAGGAGTTCCTTTTCGAGAGCAAGATCTTCCTCTTCTGTTGTGCCTCTAGGCCTGGTCCCTGCGATTGGTCGAGTTGTGACTCTGCCTTGATTCTCTGTAACGAGTATTTCCGGCGACGAACCGATGAGCCTGATATCGTCATAGGCAAGGTAATACATATATGGCGAGGGGTTGATGGATCTAAGTGCTCTATAGACATCAAAGGGGTCTGCCTTCAAAGGGGCGGACAGGCGCTGGGATAGTACTACTTGAATCACATCGCCCGCCCTGATATATTCCTTTGCTGCCTCAACCGCTTTTTCGTATTCCTCCCGTGACATGTTGGCAGACGGCTGTGCTTGCGACGGTATTCCAGGTACTGGCTCCGGCCGTGGTGGTGGTTGCTTCAGACGCTGAATAATTTCGTCTATTTTTTCGATCGCCAGGTCATATGTCGTGCCTGGGTCTGAGCCTACGACCGGGTTGCAGACGACTTTGATCCGGTGGCGAAAGTGGTCGAAGACAATAAAGATGTCTGTGAAGACGAAGAAACAATCTGGCACATGCAGGTCGTCTACAGTGTTATCGGGCAATTCTTCAAAGAATCGCACTGTATCATATCCGATATAGCCAACAGCGCCGCCTGCGAACCTTGGTAGTTCTGGGTCATGAACATATGTGTACTGGGACAAGAGGTTCTTCAGCCTATGGAGAGGGTCTTCGCCTTCTTCGAGTGTGCTCTTGTCTGCCTTCATCCCCTCTATGACTTGGACATTTCGTCCTTTGCTTTTGAAAATTAAAAACGGGTCTGTGCCCAGGAACGAGAATCGCGCCAGGCGCTCTCCGCCCTCCACACTTTCCAGGAGGAATGAGTACTTGCCGCGTGCGATTTTGCGGTAGGCGGAAACTGGGGTCTCCATGTCCGCAACAATCTCACGGTACACGGGAACCATGTTTCCTGATTCAGACCGTTTGATGAAATCTTCTTTGCATGGGTGGTGCATCGCCCCGGTTCTCCAGTACGGTATCGGCTAAGGAAGTGTGGACGCATTCTAGCAGATTCACGCACTTGCGTCAACGGCGACTCTTGCGCGAATAGGCACCTGACACTCGCATTGTTCATGTGTTATCATTAGGTGATTTTGAGGGATTGCACGATGGAGACGGATTCATTCAACGAAGGACGACATCCGCTGCCGGCGGTGGCTGCAGTGATCATTCAGGATGGCAAAATTCTCCTTGTTAGGCGGGGAGTGGAGCCAAGCAGGGATAAATGGTCAATCCCAGGCGGAAGTATCGAGTGGGGCGAGCCAATGATGGAAGCGGTAAAGCGCGAGGTCCGCGAGGAAACTGGCCTGGAAGTGGAGCCGGAGCGCATCGCAGGCGTATTCGATTTGATAATCCGGAGCAAAGATGGCGCGCCAAAGTTCCATTATGTAATAGTTGACGTGCTTGCGAGACTTGTGGGCGGCGAACTTGCACCTGGTGATGACGCAATTGAGGCCATGTGGGTGCCTCTAGAGCAGATAGAGAATTATGACCTCTCGGCTTTTCTCCTATCTCGCCTCAAGCAAATGAGAATCTTGTAAGGATGGCTTACTACCGAAGAAATCTATACGTCCTCTCTGCAACAATCTTTCTCACCTGTGTGAGTTGGAACCAGATTATCCCATTCCTGCCATTATTTATGAGGGACCTCAATGTGGCTCCGAATGAACTTTTGGACTGGGTTGGTATCATATTTGCTCTGCAGTCCGGCGCAAGCATTGTAGCACTACCATTCTGGGGGAAACTCGGCGATAAGTATGGCAGGAAGCCCATGGCGGTGCGTGCTGGGTTCTGCTTGGGCATGATTTACCTAGGAATGAGTGTATGTAGCACTCCTTTTCAACTTGCTATACTCCGATTTTTAAATGGAGCGCTTACAGGTTTTATACCATCTTCGATGGCTTTGATCGCCACAAATACGCCTGAGGATAAGGCCCCGCGCTACATTGCGATCGCACAGACAGCCTCTGCAGCAGGTCTGATCATCGGTCCCCTCATTGGGGTTGGGTTGGCATCGTGGGTGGGCTACCGTCACTCCATGCATATATCTGGCGCCGCTGTGCTCTTATGCACATTGCTTGTTCTTGTGGTGGTCAAGGAACAGAATAAGGCTACTATTTCTGAGGAAACAGGTCTCCTCCAAGACTTTGTAATTTCACTTAGTTCACGTGTTCTGAGTTCGGTTATGCTCACTGTGATGGTATATGGGATTTATGTCGCCGGCGTAACTCCGATCTTGTCGCTATACGTTCCTCAACTTGGCGGAAGGGCGCCTTACTGGATGAGCGGCTTTGTCTTCTCACTGCTGCCCTTGGCATTTATGTCAACAGCATATCTCTGGAGTTGCTTGGGCAGGACAATCGGGTATGACACTATCATTAAATGGGGGCTGATGGGCTCAGCTGCATGTGGAGTGCTTCTCGCCTATATCCACAACGTGTGGGTATTCTCAGTGATTTTCTTCTTCGCCGGAGTCTTTCTGGCAGCACTGAATCCAGCAACGGGTGCAATCATCTGCACAAAGATAGGTGAGCATTTCCGCGGGAGGGCATATGGGATGCAATCTTCGGCAAACATGATTGGCAGTCTAATCGCTCCCTTGATAGCAGCAAGAGTTGGGCGGGAGTTTGGACTTCCTGCGGTCTTTGCTTTCGTTGGTATTACCGCATTTGTGGGGTTGATAATTTTTGCGTTGCTTCGACTCGGCTGGTCGGATGACTGTTGGGAGCCTGTGGGCAACGAAATTCCGAATAACGAATCAAGTTGAGCATGAGGTACATGGGTACAATATGATTTGCGGAGGGCAATCCTGGATGCCGCCTAACGTGACCTCTCTGCCGATCATGTTTTTCTGTGTGGTTTATTCAGGATCCAGGTATCGACTCCGGAATAGCCTTTTAGATCTCAAAGCAGGTGGCGACGTTGTCGAGTGATTGACAACAGCGCCTTGCGTTGGTATACTGGAGTGGCTGGGTAAAATTACCAAAAATATCTTGCACCACCCTAAGAAAGCCAGTAGGACTATCCGATAATAGGATAAAAGCAAATAACAAAGAAACGACAAAGGCAAACTCTTCGAAAGAAGGGGACGCAAAGCCTAGGGTCTAAACCCGGCGACTTTGATAAAGACCGGGAATGACAGCCTGGCTGCCGTTCTGTGCTTCGGAGTGTTTGCCTTTTGCATTTTAGAGGGCGCTCCGAAGCGGAGAGGGGCTGAAAGATGCAAATTTCCGCGTTGGAAGTAGCGAGATTATTAGCGGCTGAGAGTGCTAAACTCACCAAGGTAACGCCTGAGGTTGAATTTACGGAGATCACCGCAGACTCGCTTCCCGAAACAGTCACGCATGAGCCCGATGCAGCCGAAGTTGCAAGAGTGGTCAAGATGGTAAACGAGTTGCCGGATGTGCGAGAGGACATAGTGATGCAACTTAAGGAGCGCATAGAAAAGGGCGAATACAGCGTCACGGGCGAAGAGATTGCTGAAATGATGATTCGCAGGATGCGCGCGGACAGGATTCGGAGGTAGACGTCTGTCTAGTAATGCCTAGATGTAAAGGCTTCTGTCATCTCTCTTAGTATTTTGGTGTTTGGGTGATACAGGGGACGAGCGGCTTGACGAACGGTTGGGCCGCTCTATTATTTTTGTTGCACCAAAGTGTAATGAAGGAGGATTGGACAGGTTCGTTGTCTAATTTGGATATGACTTAGACGTCACGGACGTCTTCGCAGGAGCAAGCATGGAAGCAGAAACCCAAGACGATCCTAAACCTGTTGATATACGTCGCGTCATAGATGTCAGTGTTGACAAGATACGTACTAGTCCCCTTCAGCCCCGAAAGACCTTCGACGACGAAGGAATTGGTGAACTTGCGCAGTCAATCCGTGACAACGGCGTCCTTCAGCCGATCCTTGTTCGTCCAGTTGAGGATGGTGAATTCGAACTAGTCGCAGGTGAGCGAAGGTTCCGTGCGGCAGTTGAGGCGGGACTGCGCACGATTCCTGCGGTGGTGCGTAGGGTCACGGACAAAGAATCACTAGAGATTGCGCTGATTGAAAACCTGCAGCGAGAAGACATCAATCCAGTAGAATGTGCCCAGGCATATCGTCGGCTCATGGATGAGTTTGGTATGAGCCAGGAACAGGTTGCCGAGAAAGTGGGCAAGAGTCGATCTGCTGTGGCTAATACCGTACGTTTGCTGAATCTACCCCTTCCCATATTGCAAAGCCTTGAACGAGGAGAGATTACAGAAGGGCATGCCCGTGCCATCCTTGCTCTTGATGGTCAGGAGGAGCAAATCAAGGCATGGAAAGAGGTCCTATGTCGTGGACTGAGTGTGCGTGAAACTGAGAACTTGTCTAGAACGTCTTTGACTCGGAGCGGTGTCAAGGTTTCACGTGAAACAAGACGTCATAGACGTACGGATCCTCACCTCTTGGACATCGAGGATAGACTGCGTCGTTACCTTGGCACGAAAGTTTCAATAACGCGAGATGGGTCTGAGAAAGGACGCATCGAGATATTCTTTTATGATGACGAGGACCTCATGCGAATACTTGAACTCATGGCTCAAGTATGACTTTCGTTTGGCGTCATGTCTTTCCGAAAATCATTGGCTTGGGCCGTTCCTGGTAGGCAGTCAGTGCAGATTCCAGGTACAGGGACAATTTTTGTTTTTGGGAGTTGCTGGGGATTGCAATTAGAAGAAAAGAGAGGTGGCAGGTAGATGACGGATGCCGTCTATGACATGACAATCAAGGACGCAGTAGAAATCTTGGAGAAAAGCGATCGTCAGGTCCGCCGATATGTGAAGGCCGGTCGTCTCAGAGCCAAACCTGTCAGGATTGATGGTCATGTCAAGTTAATGTTTAATGAAGAGGAGTTGCTGGCGTTCAAGGAGACCCTGGCGGCTGAGGGAGCATTTGGCGAAAGCGGGCGTCAAATTGTCATAGACGGTCACTTTGTCGGCGAAGACGCAATTGATGCCGAAGGTGGTTCGACCCCTGAGAGCAGGAGCCTGGAAAACGCTGATGCCGTCAAGTATGTCATAGACGCCCTGCGCGAGCAAATCCAAGAACTTCAAAAGGAAAACAAAGAATTGCATTACCAACTTGAGCAACGTTCGGGTCAAGTCGGTTTTCTTCAGGGGAAGATAGACGCCCTGCAGGAAGAGATCAAAATGCTGATGCCTGCCCAGCCTTCAGAGGAGAAAACTGTGGAGCGGAAGCCCTGGTATCGTCGTTTGTTTGGGCTTCTCTGATGAGTGTGTAATCACTGGGTCGCTCGAGCGAATTGATTGCCTTTGGTAGGCTGGAATGGGGGTATCCCTGAAAGAAGTGTCGCGGCTGTATCGCGCACCATTGAAGGCACAAGTCCTGTTGCGCAGAGTTGGGATGGAACTCATGCGCGGAGTCCCATTCTTACTAAATTCCACTCCACTATCAATTTCGCCCGCAAACTCTGCGTATACGGCAAGGTATGTTCTACTTGCAGGGCTAACTTATCATTGCAGGTGTGCATCTTAAGCGTTTTAGGAGGCATTGGAGATTTCAATTGAGACACAAGATTCGCCTTATTGCGACCGTGGGACTATGTCTCGTCCTTGTCAATCGAGCCGCATCGGCAATTGAAGAGGTCATCTCTTCGTTAGCAAGTATTTCTGATCTTTCTCTCCGCGAGTGGAAATTTAAGCCTGAGGATATTCCCGGAGCAGAATCGCCGGCATTCGACGACTCCGATTGGCAGGTTGCAAATCCTGAGTTTGAATGGGGGCATCAGCCAGTCTGTTGGCTTAGGAAGACGTTTGTAGTGCCGAGTGAGATTGGTGGTATACCGGTGTCGGGCTCAGAGATTACCCTCAGGATCGGTGTAGATGATGATGGTGAGTGCTACGTCAACGGCGTTCTAAAGCAGAAGTTCCACTGGGGCGATTGCGAAGTCAAGTTGACGGACCATGCACAACCAGGTGACAGATATGTCATAGTTGTCAAGGGGCTGAATGCACAAGGACCAGGTCGCCTCCTATTCGCTTATTTGGATTACAGCGTCCTAAAGGAGGTCAAGAATGAGGCGGCTAGACTGGTAGCAGACCTGCAGGTCTCCAAAATATTCGTTGATTTTCAGAAAGATGAAAGTACAAGGGCTCTATGTCGGGATGCTTTGCAGCGTGCCATTGACATCCTTGACATAGGTGCTCTTACTAGTGGTGACAAGGCGCGCTTTCTAGCGTCGGTACCCGCTGCCAGGAAGGAACTTGAGCCGATCCAAACGCTGATTAAAGGATATACTGTTCATCTTGTTGGACATGCTCACATAGATATGAACTGGTTGTGGCTCTGGCCTGAGACTGTGGAGGTTTGTAAGAACACCTTTTCCACAATGATTAAGATCATGGACGAGTATCCTGACTTTCGCTTCTCGCAGAGCCAGGCGTCCACGTACGTCGCTATGGAAGAAAACTACCCAGATCTCTTCGCGCAGATCCAACGTCGGGTTAGATCAGGAGCATGGGAGGTCACAGGCGGTACGTGGGTGGAAGGCGATATGAATATGGCATCTGGAGAGTCCATCGTAAGGCAAATTCTCTATGCCAAGAGATACTTTCTTGAGAAGTTTGGGGTCGAGCCGGAGATTTGCTGGGAGCCCGATACTTTCGGGCACGCTTGGACCATTCCACAGATCCTGGCGAAAAGTGGGATTAAATACTATTACTTTTGCCGATGTGGGCGAAACGAGCCAATTTTCTGGTGGGAAGCGCCCGATGGGTCAAGGGTACTGGCTTACAACAGGGGATGGTACAATGAGCGAATTAATGACACGATTGGCATTGTCCCCTTGGAATTGGCGCAAAGATACGGCATTAAGGACGGCATGGTGGTTTATGGAGTTGGCGATCATGGCGGAGGTCCAACGCGCGAAGACTTGAATAAGGCATTGGAACTTCGCAAACGGCAAATATACCCGCAGGTCAAGTTTGACACCGCTAAAGGTTTCTTCGAAAGTTTGCTCGCTCAGAAGAGCAACTTTCCTGTCATTCGGGATGAACTTAACTTCGAATTCAGGGGTTGCTATACAACCCATTCCGACATTAAGAAAATGAACAGGACATTAGAAAACCTGTTGCCAACGGCTGAGGCATTCTGTGCGATTGCTGCTCCCTTTGGTGCGAAGTATCCGGCTGCTGATTTTGTACGTGCCTGGCGAAATACCTGCTTCAACCAGTTCCATGACATCTTTGACGGCACTGCGATTCATGACTCTTACGCGTACTCCAGACAATTGTACGAGGACGCCTTCGGGGTTGGACAATCGGCGCTCCAGAGCGCGCTGCGCGTTATTGTTGACAAGATTGACACGCGTGGTCATGGAATGCCAGTCGTTGTGTTCAATCCATTGTCGTGGAGGCGGACAGATGTCGTGAGGATTCCGTGCCCAAAAGAAATGGAAAGCCGTGGGTTTGTGGTGAGTGACGGCACAGGCGCAGTTATGCCATCGGAGAGGGTCGGCGAAGAAATTCTCTTCACGGCAAAGAACGTGCCCGCCCTTGGATACAAGACATATTACATTCGACCAGGACAGCCGATTCAGGAACATGTTGCAGAAGAGAATGTCCTCGAGAATGAATTCTTGCGTCTGGTCGTTGATAGAGAGTCAGGGACAATAACAAGTATCTATGATAAAGCAGCCCGTCGGGAAGTTCTTCCGGTACAAGGAAAAGCGGGGCAACTTCAACTTCTCTTTGAAGAACCACGGGGGATGTCGGCTTGGAATATTGGCAGGATTGACCGCGTCGAGAATATTGAGCGTGCCGAATCGGTCAAACGCTTGTCAAGCAATGTCGTAGTCGTCAGGCATGTATTCAATAAATCTACTTTCATTCAGGAAATCTCTCTTCCGCCGGGACTGAGGCGCATTGACGTCAAAGTATCTGTGGATTGGCACGAGCAAGCGACAAGAGACACAGCGGGACCCCTGCTTAAGGTTGTCATACCTGTCAATGTCAAAGATGGCAAGGCGGTCTTTGACATTCCATTTGGTAGTATTGAGCGGGCAGCGAACGGCGACGAGGTTCCTGCTCTCAAATGGGTTGATGTATCTTCTGCAGATTACGGGGTGTCCCTGCTAAATGATTGTAAGTACGGGCATGATGTTAAGCCTGGTGCGATAAGGCTTACACTGCTCCGGTGCTCTTATGAGCCTGACCCGATGCCTGACCAAGGGCAGCACGTTATTCGATACTCCATTTACCCGCATCTTGGCGACTGGCGGCGGTCCGATACGCCAAGGCGCGGCCTTGAACTGAATAATCCTTTGATACCTGTCTTTACCAACCGGCATCCGGGAACCCTTCCAGAGGAACTCACATTTATCGAAATTGCACCGTCGAATCTAATTCTGACGTGCCTGAAGCAGGCAGAGGGTTCTAATGACCTAATATTGAGGTTCTACGAGTGTGAGGGTAGAGAAGGAACAGCGCTCATAAGGTTGCGCGTGCCTGCAAAAGCGATCTATGAGACGGACTTGGCAGAGAGGGATCTCGGCAAGCCAGCAATTCCAATTCGAAGTGGGCAGGTAAAAGTTCCCTTTGGCAAGTGGGAGATCAAAACGTTGAGAATAAGGAGGTAGAAATGGCTTCAAAATTAGCTCTCCTGGGTGGAGAAAAATCGGTAAGAGACGATCCGGGCGACATATTTACTTGGCCGATCATTACCCAAGAGGATGAGGAGGCTGTCCTGGAGGTCCTGCGGCGCGGTGCGATGTCTGGTACAGACGTGACGAAAGCATTTGAGCAGGAGTTTGCGGAATGGCAAGGCTGCAAATATGCACTCGGACACAGCAGTGGTACTGCGGCAATCCAGGCGGCTATGTTTGGATGTAAAATCGGAGTAGGTGATGAGATCATCTGCCCAAGCATAACCTACTGGGCATCTGCAATTCCAGTATTCACTCTTGGAGGGACTGTGGTATTTGCGGATGTGGATCCTTGGACTATATGCATTGACCCAGATGACATAGAGCGTCACATATCAGAGCGCACGAAGGCAATAATGGTTGTTCATTACGTGGGTTATCCCGCTGACATGGACAGGATTATGCCGATAGCAGCGAAGCATGGGCTCAAAGTTATCGAGGATGTCTCACACGCTCATGGGGGATTGTACAAGGGCAAGAAGGTGGGCAACTTCGGCGACGTCGCGGCCATGTCGCTTATGACCGGCAAGTCATTGCCTGTGGGAGAAGCCGGCATGCTATGCACCAATGACCTGGAGATTTATGAAAGGGCGATCGCGTTTGGGCATTATGAGAGGTACGGCTCTAGTATTGCGACAGATTACCTCAAAGGCTATGCAGGGCTTCCCCTCGGCGGTTACAAATATCGCATGCACCAACTAAGTTCTGCTGTAGGTAGGGTTCAACTTAGGCATTATGATGAGCGCATGCGGGAGATAGACAAGGCGATGAATTATTTCTGGGATGGCTTGGAAGGAGTGCCCGGTATCCGCCCTCACAGACCTCCGAAAGGGACGAACAGCACAATGGGTGGATGGTACGCATGTCGTGGTTTGTACGTGCCCGAAGAACTCGGGGGACTATCGGTGACTCGATTCACTGAGGCTGTCACGGCAGAAGGATGCCCCACGAGACCAGGCGTGAATAAACCGCTTCATTTGCATCCGCTCTTCACCGACTGCGATGTGTATAATCACGGGAAGCCAACCAGGATCGCAAACTCCAGCCGAGACCTTCGGCAATATAAAGGCGATTTACCCGTTAGTGAGGCCATCTGCTCCCGAACCTATACAGTACCCTGGTTCAAACGGTTTAGACCCAGGGTGATAGATCAGTATATCGAGGCCTTTCGCAAGGTAGCAGAGAATTACAAAGAGTTGCTGGATGATGACCCGGGAAATCCTGAAGACATGGGTAGTTGGCATTTCTTCCAACATTCGTAATGTTCGCCCCAATATTTGTCTACTCAATAAGGGCTTATCAATAGGGGAGTACCATGGGCAAGAAACATTATTCTGAATCAGATATCATGACAATTGGACCACCGCGGAAATTCGTTGGCTCTTCGCTCAATGAGGTTGCGTTTCCAATCGGCGGGATTGGAACGGGCACAATAAGCCTGGGTGGGAGGGGAAACCTTCGTGACTTCGAGGTTATGAATCACCCTTCAAAGGGGACAGTATGGCCATTCACTTTCTTTGCTCTATGGGCAGAGAAAGAGGGGTCAGAGTCTGTGGCTAGAGTTCTTGAGGGAAGGGTGCCCCCTCCATATCGCAGTGGGTTCGGTGAGCCGCAGCAACAACTTCAAGGTTTGCCGAGATTCCGGGAAGCTGCTTTTACTGGAATGTACCCGTTAGCGATTCTCAAACTCTCGGACCAGGATGTTCCGGTAAAACCTTCTCTCAAGGCGTGGAATCCATTAATTCCACTGAATGTAAAGGATAGTGCGCTCCCTGTCGCCATTTTCGAGTGGTCATTTCGCAATCCTTCTACGAAGCCGGTTCGCATATCGTTGGCTGCAAGCATCTCCAATCCAATCACCGCGAGAGACGAGACGGGCGGCAGGACTTCTGCAGGTTCGCTGAATGCATACAGGGCTGCACACACGGTCAGGGGAATTTTCCTGACTCACCCCAAGGCAGACCCAAAAAGTCCGGAGACAGGCACTATTGCCCTTGTTACCACGTGCAATGATATCGACGTGCAGACACACTGGTACAGAGGTGGTTGGTGGGATAAGTGCCATTTATTCTGGGATGACTTTAGTTCGGACGGGCGTATCGGATCACTTTTTGAGAATGAGCCCACCAGTGGGATACCGGATGTGTCGTCTCTAGTGCTGCACGCGGTCATACCTCCGAGAGGCTCGGTGACCATGCCAATTCTAATTACTTGGTTGTTTCCTAGGATGGCAAATCCCTGGCCCCCCGAAGGGGTTCGGGAACCGGAGCCTCTGGAGACCTACGCGGGCACACAATTTGGGGATGCATGGGCGGTCGCAGAATATGTAGTGAGCAACCTCTCTCGGTTACGCGAAGAGACGGAACTTTGGCGTAAGAATATGTTCGACAGCACCTTGCCGGCGCATGTCATAGACGCGGTTACTTCCCAAGTGGCTGTAATGAGGTCGCCTACCTGTTTCTTGCTGTCAGATGGTAGTTTCTACGGGTGGGAGGGTTGCCGCGATAACGCGGGATGCTGTCCCGGCAATTGCACGCATGTTTGGAACTACGAACAGGCAGTGGCATTCCTCTTCCCACAGTTGGAGCGTACGATGCGTGAGACGGAGTTCCTATACAACACGCGGGACACAGGCCATATGGGCTTTCGGACGCGCCTACCTCGCGGGTCGGCAATTGCAGAATTCAAGCCGTGTGCAGATGGGCAAATGGGAACTATTATTCAAGCCTTTAGAGATTGGCGATTGTCAGGCGATGACGATTTCCTGAAGAAGATTTGGCCCAAGGTCAAACTCGCGCTTGAGTATGCTTGGACGATGACTAAAGACAAGATGTCGGCTCCTCCCTCGGGGACAGATAGAAGTTACGATTCATTGTGGGATCCCGACCGAGACGGCGTCATGGAAGGCGAGCAACATAACACGTACGACATAGAATTCTTTGGTCCTAACACCATGTGCACGGCCATGTACCTTGGCGCCCTCCGTGCGTGTGAAGAAATTGCTCGGTACTTTGGCGAGAACAAAAAGGCTGAGGAATACCGCGCAATATATGAGTGTGGGCGAGCGAAAGTCGAAGATGAACTCTGGAATGGCGAGTACTATATACAGCGGGTAATGGTGGCGGATGGCGTAGTTGTGCCCGAACACCTTAAGATTCCGCCAGCGTTATCTGGATCTGAGCTTGACATAAAATACCAATACGGCGATGGATGTCTCTCTGATCAATTATTGGGACAGTGGGCGGCGCACATCGCAGGTCTTGGTTACCTCCTCGACCCGCAACGCGTAAGAACTGCAATCAAGTCAGTTTTCGATAATAACTTCTTGACCTCTGTGGGCACTCACGCTAATGTTCAGCGAGTGTACGCTCTGAACGATGAGGCAGGTCTTGTAGTATGTTCGTGGCCTCATGGAAATCGTCCTGCATTGCCTCTTGTGTATTCAGACGAAGTCTGGACCGGCATCGAGTACCAGGTTGCAGCGCACTTGATTTACGAAGGATGGCTGGAGGAAGGGCTTGCCATCGTAAAGGCTGTGCGTGACCGGTATGCCGGGTATAATCGGAATCCTTGGAATGAGGTGGAGTGCGGGCACCATTATGCACGGGCGATGGCATCGTGGTCGGTGAAGGTCGCTCTAGATGGATTCAGTTATAACCTGGTCGAGGGTTCTATTGGATTCGCACCAAGGTTTAGACCGCAGGACTACCAGACTGTATGGCATACGGGAACAGCCTGGGGCACTTATAGGCAAAACTTGGATGAAGCGACCTTCACGCTTGATGTGTTGTATGGGGTGCAAAAATTGGGTCGGTTGCACCTGGCAGACCTGCCTGGTGGTGTTACATTGATAAGATTGCCTGCCATGGCAGCCAAGGCACGTATAGAAGGACAAGACATCCTTTTTGAGCCGCCGCTGATGCTTGAGCCTGGTGACAAACTGGTGATAGAGGTTGAACCCTGAATGAGACGTGCGTTGATATTGAGTCTTTTTCTGGGAGTATTCATGTTCGCCTCGGCATGCACTTCTGCGATGGAGAAGCCAGCATGTGCTGGTACCTACGTTGACACCGAAGGGGTTAGACATCACTGGACTGTAAATGAAGCACACACATTAATGTGGGACGGCAAACCGTACATTCCGATTGGCGGAGCATTTTGTCCTCCGTACGTATGCGACCAGACGGACTCCGCTTGGGAATTGACCAAGAACCAAATTGACTTGTTGAAGCAGAAGGGCGTTATTGATATTTACTTACCATCCGCAATGGTTTCTCCGCCCGAGGTGCTGCAGCGCATCATTGACTACCTTGACAGCAAGGGTTTTCGCTACGGAATCGAACTTGCTGGTTATCCTGGCGATGGTCCGGGGTACTCCATTCAGCGCGAGGGGATGAAAGTTGCGGATGTTTCGCGCTCCGGGACATATCGAGTGGACTTCGGCGATGCAGTGGGCGGCGTCTATGTCGTCGTTGACGACAATGACGCCATACTAGATGCGGGGAATGCTCGTGTCTTTCGGGTTGAGGATACCAATGGTACGAGGCAAGGTTTGGAGGCAGATGTCAAGTGTCCGCCAAACCGCAAACTCACGCTTTATTTTACCCCGATGATTAATGGCGGCCGACCTTATTTCTGGGAGGGAGGCTTTGAAAAGTACCGAGACAAGTTAGTGGAGTATTTTTCGAAGGTGCGCTTCGGGAAAGGATTTAGGTTTGTTGTTGAGCCTGTATCCGGTGAAGCAGGTGCATCAAATGTTTTCTTGCCTGCGTCTCAGGCTTACACCGCTCAGTTCACCCGCTGGCTTATCCTCAGGTACAAGAAAATTGAAGCGCTGAACAGCGCTTGGGCGATGATCACACCGCTGGTAGATTTTGAGGTTGCAGGGCGCCTTGTGCCAGTTCGCGTCTTGAAGACGAAAAAAGGGGAAATCGGAGTTCTAGTTGATCCCGCCGAAAACAAAGTCTACACCGAGGACGCACGCGTCTCACAACTCTGGTATGACATCGTTGACTTTTCTGGTGAAGTGAGCGCGCGATACTGCAACTCTATCTCCGAGATTTTCAAGAAGAGAGTGGCCGATGTGCCAATTGTGTTCGAGCACACCGGCCCGATAGCCCGACATCGCATAAATCTCGAAGAGTCTGGCTTTGATGGTGTCGGCGTGGAAACATATGGAATCGGCGAGTCGCTTGTCCCTGTGAATACGGGTGTTTGCTGGTCAGAGGTTGAGCAGTCAGCGCGAAACATGTGGTTGGTGGTGACCAGATTCTCACAGATGGCGCCGGGCAGTCAAGTTGAGAATATCGGTCATCTGGATAGAGAGAGTCTGTACGCCGACATGAGTACGCTGCTTGGGGCTGGAGCCAAGGGAATTTTTGTCTTTGGGCTTTCGCTCGACCCGTGTCTTGACAATCAATTCTGGATGACGGAGTACATTCGTGACCCACGCCAATTAGAATGGATTGCTACTTATCGCCAGATTGTTGAGAGCAGTAGTCAATTGCCGACCTATCGTCCGGTTTATTACTACCGCTTTCCGGCGCGGGCAAGTGAGCAATTTGCATTTGGTGCGACCAAAGCGGATTACTTTGGTCTGGATGGCGATTGGTCCGGATACACTGGTGGCCCCGGGCGTGCAATAACGAGGGGTCCCGACGGCACCTGGGTCGTACCGACATGGAGCGCTGCCGTCGAGACTCCTCTATTGATTGCAAATCTGGACGACTCGCCAGCGAGCCTCCGGTATGGCCCCGAACTGGAAAGAGTGATTGCTGCGGGGAACCATCTTGTGACGTACATCGGCTTCCGACGTGACTTGGGCACGATTCCTTCCGTTGACAAGTACTTTACTGAGCGGTTTGCAAGGGACATTGACGGGAAACGGATTCAGGTGCTGAAACCGACGCCGACCAGCAAGGTATACGCCCAAACTCCTGATGGGGACATATGGAACCTGGTGGACGGTAACCTGCAGATTATAAGCAAGGAAGTAGAGGACTGTGAAGGCTGGCAACCTGAGGGGCTGCGTATTCCTGCTGTTGAGCAATCCCATGAGCCGGAGCGGTTCCTTGCCGAGGTACTCGGTGTCCGAGAGTTTCGATTGGATCCGGATATACACGGGTTGTCCTTTCTTGCGAATGGGAGACCGATTGTGTATCTGTGGTCAGAAAAGACGGTTTCTGTAATCCGTATACCAGCGGGTAGCAGTTCTGGAATGCGTGCGAGGTATTCCAATGGCGAGAAGGCCGGTGAGTTTGCAAAAGACGGTTCACTCACCTTGCGTATTCCCCTAAAGCAAGAGCCAGAAATAGTGGACGCAGAGGTCAAATACACTCGGGGCAAGCATTGTCCCACAGAAAACTGGCGAGATGCTCTCATAATTGATGGGATGAAGATTGAGACTCTCGCAAAGCCCGAGGAGGTGATGCCGGTTTACGGAACTCATGTATTGCCGCCAGATATCTGGATTGAAGCAGAGGATTTCCAAGAAAGCAATTTCAACCTTGGCAAGTACAGTGGTATTACTCGTCTCTCAGGAGGCGCATTCTGGGGCCTATCCACATTTTCGAGTCCTTCTGCAGACAGTGGCTATTACGTGAACTATGTATTCGATGTCCAGGAGGAGGGTGAGTACGACCTATGGATACGTGAGTGGGTCGGAATGTCGCCGTGCCACTGGCGTGTGAACGGTAGTCGGTGGCAGCTTGCGTCTGAGTCGTTAGAGGACGAAGATAAGCGTTTCTGTGGCGCCTGGACGGCTTTAGAGGGGGCAGGTGTGATATTTGCATGGCGCCATTATGGCAAAGTAAGGCTTGAAAAAGGGGAGAATACCCTGGAAATTCGGATCATCGCAAGGCGTAAGAAGGGAGATAAGTATTGCAAGTTTCTAGACGCCATTGCATTCTTATCACAGGGTATCAAGCCCTGGGAGATTGGTGGGAACATTCCATGAGGACCATTGGATGTTTGTAGACCCCTTCAATTCTGGCTCTGTGAGTAAGGCATCGAGCAGGGTGTGGGCGGTTTCCTGCGTTCATCGGGGTTCTGTGGCTGAATTGTCTTTTGACAAAAGAGGAGCGTCGAGGAAATGCCGACCGTAGTTACCATAGATGACTACAACCGAGTACTGTTGAATGGCAAGCCCTGGTTTCCGATATGTCTGACCCCGTTTGGTCCACCTCTTGGTGCAAAGGACCCGACAGGTCGAGATGCCGTCGAGGTGCTTGCTGCGGGAGGTGTAAATAGTTTTCGAATTGGGCGTGGTCACAATGACGTGAGTGAAGACGATGATTGCGAACGGTACCTTGATTGGTACGCTCAACACGGGATGTATGGTTGGCCTTACATTGCGGAGATGAGTGTCTTCCTGCCGGAGCATCCTGAGCGAAAGAAACGTCTTCGACAATTCGTTGAGCGGTTCAGCAAGCATCCGGCGCTCGCCATTTATAAGACTATGGATGAGCCTGCTTGGGGCAAGCAGTCGATCGAGGGTATGGTGGCTGCGTATAAATACTTGAAGAAGATTGACCCATGCCATCCTGCGTGGATGGCACATGCACCTAGAGACACTGTCGAGTTGCTCCGTGAATACTGCAAAGCGTGTGACATAGCCGCTGTGGACATATATCCGATCTCTGTCCCGATGGGCAAACACGGGCACCTACCAAACAAGAACATAAGCGTGGTTGGTGATTACGCTGATTTCATTAACAAGGCAGTGCGTGGCAAGAAGCCTTTCTTCATGATCCTGCAGGTTGCTTGGAGCGGTGTAACTCCGCCGAACAACATTCTTGTGATGCCAACATTTCGGCAAGAAAGGTACATGGCTTATCAAGCAATTATCAAAGGTGCGCGGGGACTTGTATTCTTTGGGATGCCGGTTGCTCTTCAAGGACGCGATGCTGACCTTGGCTACAACTGGACTTTCTGGGAGGAAGTTCTGAGTCCACTCTTAAAAGAGTTTGCTGAGGGCAGTGAACTGCATGACGCCTTACTTGCTCCGGACTCTGGTCTCCGCATTGTGTTATCTGGTGCTGACGACGTCGAGTTCACCACCCGTCAGGTTGGTTCGTTCCTCTATATCCTCGCTGCAAAGCGAGAGAGCGCTGAATCAAAGGTTACGTTTTCAAATGAGTGCCTTACTGGTGAGATCGAGGTAATGTTTGAGAATCGGTTTATCGAAGCAAGGCATGGCTCGTTTACGGATACTTTTATGGCAAATGATGTGCACGTATATAGAGCGCGTCTATAGCGGATACGACATTACGGCTGAACTCATCCTCTGAGAGAATCTATCTTACGGATTCTGCTATCTTTTGCACTTCGTGCAGAGGTATAGGTCCGACAAGCGTTAGGTTGAGGTCGCCGCGTCGCCACGAGTATATGTTCTTACCTGAGGGGCTCGGTCCTTCTCGAAGCCTTTGCAAGAATCCTCTATCGAGCACTCGCCCCGGTGTTTGGAAGAGTGAGAAGGAAAGTATTCCGTCCGAGTAACGGAGAACCACGATTTTTCCCTGCCGAAATGGAATCGCTGTTGCACCGATGCATTTGAATCCATTTGGTAAGTAAGTTGGTTCTAGGATCCTAAACTTGACAAGTTGACGAACCTTTTCCAAGGGCATTACCTGTGTGCGCGCGGGACCGCGCTCGATCTTTACTCCGGGTGGTGGCTCGAACTGGAATTTCTCCTGCGGGAGTTTATCCAGGAATTCAATCTTTGTGTAATATGAAGTCGAGAGAACGGTGCCGTCCGGTCCAATATCTTCGGTCTTTAACTTGATCCACTTTTCCGAATCTACCCAGAACTTTCGGGTTTGTGCTTTCTCTTTGCCACGAGGCTTAACCACCAATACGAAAGTGGGTCGGTCGGCGATTTTGTCTTTCCCGACTAACTCGACGTCTAAAGCGCCGTGCAAGAAAGCACGGGCGGCTTCCTGGGTCCGCTGTTTGAGAGCAAATAACCTTGAGGGACGAACTCTGGCCACTTTGTGTCCTGGCACAAAGTGAATCATTTCTTTCCCGTTGTCAACCATTATCTCACCCGCGAGTTGTGGCGGCGATATGTATTCGGTCCGCATCCCACGGAAGCCATCCCGATAGACAGTCTGTTCTGAGGTCAGTGCCGGTCCTCTGGTGAGAGTAGTAACCTGGTGTGCTATGAATGCGGCAGTTCCCTCGGCGGCGAGCATTCGCCTGAGCACAGTGGGTCCGTCAATAGGTTCAGCGAGTGCTCCTCCGATGATTACAAAGAGTAATAGGAATAATGTAAAACTCGTCCAAGGTCGTCTAATCATCTTTTTGTCTTGTCCGCATTCTGCTCTTCGCCCCACGAGTACAAAACCGAGCCTGTGTGTCATAGGTTATCACTCATTTGCGACATGCGTTCCTTCAGCAGGAGAGCTGATTCATCAGCAAGTGGATTCGCGGCTGCGAAAGACATATGCTGCTCTCGGCACACCTCGATGAACGCCCTATCAGTTGCATCTACTCTGTTGTTGCTGCTAAGGAGAAGAAAGAGGGAGCCGCCAATCAATGCGCAGAGCAACAACATAGCAATTGCGGGTCTAAGTATGCGTCTGCCTACAGGCTTGACGAGCAAACTTTGTCCTATAGCGATTATTGCCGAACTAATAGAGTGCCATAGGGATGAAGCGCTTTGGTGGGCAACGATACGCTGGCTGAGCCGCTTTTCGAAACCAGCCGGCACCGGTACTGGATCAAGCATGCGCACAAGTGATGCAGTCCTCTCAAGATCCTTTGCAAGCAACCTGCATTTCTCGCAGACTCTTAAGTGCTCTTCGACAGCGCATCGGAGTTCGCCCGCGATTGTGCCGCCAAGGTAATCAATCATGTGCTCTTTTATATCTTTGCAGTCCATATCTGATCCCTCGTATCTATCCGCCAATAGCCAGCCCTTCCCTTATCAGGGAGGAGGCTCCGCATGCGTTTTCATTGAGTATCAACGTCGCTTTGCAGGTACGGTTTCAAGAGTTTCCTCAGTTGCATACGCCCGTTGAAAAGGCGTGATTTGACCGTGCCTATCGGACAGCCCAAAGCCTCGGCAATCTCCTCGTATGTCAATCCTTGTATATCATAGAGAAGGATTGCGCTTCTCAGTTTGCCTGGCAGTAGGCTTAGTGCCCTCTGCACTTCCGCTTGAAGTTCTCTTCTTTCGTACGTGTGTAGTGGGTCGAATCGCACATCTGGCACGTCGCTCCACTTTGTGTCATTTTCTTCGTCAGCCCCGATTTGGTCTAGCGGGCGCATTATTTTGTTTTCAAGAGCCTTTCGCCGATACCGGTCAATGCAAAGGTTTGTGGCTATTCGGTACAGCCAGGTCTTCAAGTTTGAGTCGTGCCGAAACCTTTTGAAGGAGGTGAATGCGCGCACAAAGACTTCTTGCGTCAGGTCTTCTACGTCGTCGCGGTTAGAGACCATGCGCCAGATATAGTTATAGATTGCGTCTTTGTATCGTGCGACGACTTCCTCAAATGTTTTGCATTCGTCCTGCTGGTTTTTCGACGCTGAGACTGCATCCGCGGTCAGCAAACAGTCCACCTACTTCACGGCACCATTCACACGACTCACTAATCTTAGACGTTTAATTAACTTCAAAGTTCAACGAAGACCTGCAGACCATGGCAGTGCTCGGCTAGTGAGGTGTGTCTTTGAAATGTTCGGTTGCGTCTATTGCTCGTAATCGCCAAACAGCGACCGAAATGTCTCCGCCTGGTGCAACTCAATAGCAGAGAATGACAGGTCGAAAGCGAGTAGCCAGAGCATCACAATTGCCTCATCGCGTGGCAAATCGAGTACACGCACAAAGAATTCCTTTATTATCTCTTCAAAGGTAGAAGCGTGTTCGTTAAGTATTAGCCGACCGCCAGTCCTTGACGCAAACTCGCCTGCCTGGATTCGATCAAGAAATTCACGTACGTTGCTTGGGGTTGCATGCTCAAGTTTTCGGCCAAACTCTTTATGGATGAGGCGTTTGAGTTCTTGGACGTTCATAGCAGATATGCCACCTGATTATTGGGGTACGTCTGAATGTTCCATAGGTGGGGTTATTATACCTCCACTACAGCAGAATGTTTTTCACTAGTCCAGACGCCATTACCCCGGGAATCTACGCTTCTCACGACCTGTTCTCTGCTAACCTGGTATCATGTCTTTAAACAGAATACATTTGTTTGACAGTCGTGGCGAATCAGAGGTTCCACTGTTATAGTGCTCTTTCGAATCTGTGCATGTGTAGAAATAGGCGGGCTGAGACAATTGCCGCTAGCCTAGCCCGCCAAAGAACATGCTTTCTACTTGCCGAGTGCGGCGCGTACCGCGTCGAGTTGCCCCGCGGAGCCGAGCAGTTCGTTGCGGCTGGCAATGAACTTTGCATATTCATCCATGAATATCTTTCCTATGGGTCTGAAATCGAACACTTCAGGCTTGTCACGGAAGAATTCGCGGTGAACCCTCGTCCATACCAAACGCCCATCAGTGTCAATATTGATCTTGCAGACTCCCATCTTTGCTGCGGGCAGATATTGTGAAGGGTCTACGCCTTTCGCGCCTTTTAGTGCGCCGCCTGCCGCATTGATTCGATCAATTTCTTCCTGTGGGACAGACGATGATCCATGGAGCACGAGGGGAAACCCAGGCACCAGTTTTTGTATTGCCTCAATCACTTCGAAATGCAGACTTTGTGTGCCTGAAAACTTAAACGCACCATGGCTGGTTCCTATTGCACATGCCAGGCTGTCGCAACCAGTCCGCTCGATAAACTCGGCTGCCTGCTTTGGATCGGTGAGGTGCGCACTTGCCTCGTCAACAGAAATGTGTTCCTCCACGCCGCCCAACTGTCCAAGTTCTGCCTCAACACTGATTCCCTTAGCATGTGCAGCCTGTACCACTCGCTTTGTGACCGCAATGTTTTCCTCGAATGGTAGGTGGCTGGCGTCGATCATTACGGAGGAGTAAAACCCTGATTCGATGCAGTCATAGCAAGTCTCTTCGTCGCCATGGTCAAGGTGGACAGCAAAGATTGCCTCCGGGAAGATTTGATCTGCTGCCCGGATCATTGCTTCAAGCATCAACTTGTTTGTATATGACCTTGCGCCCTTGGAGATTTGGACAATGAATGGCGCTCTTGAATCCATGTTGCCTCTGAACAGCCCCATGGTTTGTTCTGCGTTGTTGATGTTGTAGGCGCCAAGAGCATACTTGCCATATGCGTGTTTGAAGAGTTCCTTGGTGGTTACTATCATGTGTATTGCTCCTTGTGTTAGTTTTATACGTTGGGGTGCTTGCAGACACCCATCGAGAAAAAGAGAAACAATTGCTTCTTGCTTAGTTTAGCGGATTTTGCATCTCTTTGGCAAGTCGGACTTCTTGCACCAGTGACTATGACAATGCCGATTCCGCTTCTTGGCGGCTAGGGAGTGCGGTGATAGCGCCGGCTTTAGTCGTAGTGATGCCAGCAACGGCATTAGCAAATCGGAAGGATGAAAAGAGGTCGCTCTTTGTGAGGTTCCGTATGTCCTGCGGTTGGCTAATTTTTCGCAGGAGTTCAGACAGCATGCCGGCTACGAATCCATCTCCTGCGCCAGTCGTGTCAACTGCGTCCACCTTGAGCGCGGGAACCCACCCTTCCTCCTTGGTTGTTCTGAAGTATGAGCCATTTGCTCCCCGAGTCACAGCGATGAGTTCCACGTTTGGGTACCTGTCCATGATTTCTTTGGAGCCGGCAGACAGGTCGGACATCCCGGTTAAGAACTCCAGTTCTTCTTCGCTTACCTTTACAATGTGTGGGTGGATCATCGCGGCCAATATCTGTTCCCTTGCCTGGTCGGGACCCGGCCAGAGGGGTTTACGTAAATTGGGATCGTAGGATATGAGAAGCCTGCCTGCCTTGGCATGCTGAATCGCTGCCTCTGTAGCTGATCTGCTTGGTTCTGAGATAAGCGTGATCGAACCGTAATGAAATGCGCGAGCCGATTTTATGAAGTCAGCGTCAATTTCATCGGGTCGGAGGAGCATATCCGCACTGGGATTACGATAGAACATAAATTCCGGCACACCGGTCGAACTGAGCGAGACAAACGCAAGCCCGGTCAGGGTAGTACGGTCAAACAGCATGCGGCTGGTGTCCACGCCGTGATCTCTAAAGGTAGTCTCCAGAAAGTGCCCAAAGGCATCGTCGCCGACCTTCCCGATAAATGCACTTGGATTGCCCAACTTAGAAAGACCGACAGCAACGTTGGCAGGTGCCCCGCCTGGCGCCTTCTTGAAAGTCGTTACCTGACCCAACGGGACACCACTTTCTACTGGTATGAAATCTATGAGTGCCTCTCCCAGGCAGACGATTTCAGCCATTTGTTAAGACTTGAATCGGCTGGCGAAACTTTGTAGGGAACTACTCCGCATAGACAACTTAGACTTCTGGTTCGATGAGGCCATAGTTGCCATCCTGCCTCTTATATATCACATTCACAGTATTCGAGTCGGCGTTCAGGAAAACGAAGAAGTCATGGTTCAAAAGTTCCATTTGCAAAGCCGCTTCCTCTGGGAGCATCGGCTTTAGGGTAAACTTTTTTGTTCTCACAATAGTGGGTGCTTCTTCTTCACTCTCTTCAGTTATTGTCTCCTCTTCGGGCAATTCACTTACTACTTCGGCTACTTCTTTGGAGGGCTCTTCATGGACACGGTCGTATAGTTTACCTTTGAACCGTTTTATCTGCTTCTCCAGTTTCTCCACGACCTGGTCAATGGAGGCGTACATGTCATCTGAGCGTTCCTCGCCGCGCAATACTATGCCATCCCCTTCAAGCGTGACTTCGACGATGTGCCAGTTGCGCTGTACGCTTTGGGTTACAATTGCCTCTTTGATCTCTTTGAAGTACTTGCCGAGTTTTTGAATCTTCTTTTCGGCGTATTTTTGAAGGGCGTCAGACACGTTCATGTTCTTGCCCTTTACTATAACTCGCATGGTAAAGTGCTCCTTTCAACACATTCGGCAGGCGGTTATTTGTCCTGAAATGCAACGCCGCCTGCCGAAACTGCACAGCGGGGTAAGTGTAGCACAGAGATTTTCGATTGTCAACGTATCTCGCCGTCTTTCCGCCGCCAGTTGCTTCTTAGAATTGGATTCCCCAGATTTCACCATCGGCAAATTCAAACCTCAAGCGAACACATTCGAAGTAGTGGTCGGAAATTGATGCATTTTTCCATCTAAGTAGATGCTCTTCACTGTTACCTTTGATGGGGACGGAATCCATCAGATGAAAACCAGTAATCTTGCGCCCAAACGCATCGCACAGTTCTGCACGCAGCCACCCTCGGATTGTAGCATCAACCTTGATTCCTTCTGGCGACACGAAGAATGGCTCGGTCATAAAGCCTCCTGGTGTCTGCCCGGCAGCGATGCCGACGAAGCGATTACGTGCAAAGCGGACACCCGACATTGCTGAGCCCCTAGTTTGCCTGTTGTGTGGGTCTGGGGTCACAACGCACAGGGCAAGCCACTGATTATCTTGTAAGATCCAGGGTGTCCAGCCATAGATACCTTTTGTATCCATCGCGCCAGATTCCTCGGGCGAACGAGGTATCCATCCTCCTCGAACAGGTCGCTCCCACCTCCGACCGTCTCGTGAGAAACACAGGTCAGTATCCATGGTCTGCTGACCGTCTTCCACACGATAGTAGCCAATCGAGCCAATCATCCAGTCCTCATGCCACTGCACCTGCATGAAGTAGAACTGCAGATCCCAGGGATCGCGCTGGTCTGGCATGATAATCAATTCAGGGTCACTCCAATTAATCCCGTCATCACTGAGTCTTCTATGGATCAGCCGGTGGACGCCTGGCGCGTTGTCCACATCTACGCGTCGGTCCGGAATTGCGGGATGCAACCATACTGAGTAGCATTCAAAGCGTCCCATGTGCTCGTTATAATAGACATTGGTTGCGTCGTTCGACCACAGCCGCTTGCGGGCAAGTATCTCGTCGGCTGGGACGGGTAAGTCCGTCATCTGATTAGGACTCAGCCCTTCAGCAAGTTTCCACAACCGACCGTCCGCAGGATGATAAAGAGCCGGCTTCTCCAGGTCGAGCAAAGTCCAGTGCAGACCATCTTCGCTCTCGGCGATCAGATAACGCAGATGACCATCCCGATGTTTCCAGAAGTACATGCGCCATCTGCCGTCATTAAGTGGGAGGACGTTGGGGTGTGTCAGAAAACTTTGATCACCTGGCAACCCATCAAATCGAATCAGGTTGGTTTTCTGACCGTGAACCTCAACCTGGTCCAGTATGCGCGGGTGCCAGTTGAGCGCATCCTGTGACTCCCAAACCCCGATACGCGAGTTGGACCAATCAGTCGTCCGGACCATGCCATACGCTCTATAGGTGCCGTCGTCCAAGAGCACCACGTGACCCAGCGTGGCGTTCTTCATCTCGGGTACTATGTTCTCCACATGACAATCTACTTTCTGAACAGGAGCGTAGGCGTGGTGGACACTGTATGCTGAGGCTGGAAGGTTTTCGGAGAAAAAGAATTGACGGTGGGAAATGTCGTATTTTGCCAATCTTGTGACCGTCGGTATGTACATGATGCGATCCTTCTAATTCAACCCGTGCGGGAGACCAGTGCGACTGCGTGGCAGGCAATGCCCTCGCCACGCCCAATGAAGCCAAGACCCTCAGAGGTTGAGGCTTTTATGCTAATTTGCTCCGTACTTGCCCCTAAGCAATCTGCAATGACTGCACACATTTCTGGTGCACGTGGTGCAATTTGAGGTCGCTCGGCAAGGACCATTATGTCCAGGTTGCCGACCTTCCAACCTTTTTCTATAAGTAGTCTTCCCACCTTTTTGAGTAGTTCTGTGCTACGGATATCCTTGTACGCCGGGTCGGTGTTTGGAAATAATCTCCCAATGTCACCCAGTCCCGTTGCCCCAAGCAGAGCATCCATTGCCGCATGCAGGACAACGTCTGCATCCGAGTGTCCTTTCAATCCTTGCTCACCTGCAAACTCTACACCACCCAGAAAGAGCCTGCGCTCCGGCGCGAATCCGTGCACATCATATCCATACCCAACTTTCACCATTGAACCGCTGGAGCAAGCATTTGAATCCTGAAGCCTTCTAGACAAGAGTGTTTCTGCGACAATCATGTCTGTAGGTGTGGTGACCTTGATGTTTTCATATGACCCTTCAATGAGAGCGACTGGCAAGCCAATTCGTTCTACCAATGAAGCGTCATCCGTCCCGTAAAAACCGTCAGCGTAAGCCCGTTCGTACGCTGTCTCGATTACCTCGCGCTTAAACGTTTGTGGAGTCTGCACACTCCAAAGGGAGTCACGGTCAGGCGTGGATTCCACAAATCGCCCATCGTGGGAAGTCTTTATGGTGTCAATCACACGTACCGCAGCAATTGCCGCGCCGGCTTCGTTGGCAGTTTTGATGGAAGCCTCAATAAGACGGCGACCCACGAGGGGACGAGCGCCGTCATGGATTACGATGATTTCTGCCTCCTGGGCAACAGACTGGAGCCCATTGCGCACAGAGTCTTGGCGATGAGGTCCACCGGCAGTTATGGTTCTCACTTTGCAGAATCTGAAATCACGGATCAACCGGCGTGCACGCGAAACGTCCTGTTTGTCTACCACCAGGACGATTTCGCTAATTGCTGGACACTCCTCGAACTCCCGCAATGTGTGCGCAATGAGGGGCTTACCCAAGAGCGGCACAAATGCTTTTCGTGTCCGACTATTTAGCCTTTTTCCGGGGCCTGACGCTGGAATAAGTGCGGATGTTACGGTCAATCAGCTCATCCTCTTCTTCCTGCACGGCCTTGAGGTTGGCAAAGATCATCTTTCCTGCCACCGTTTGGAGGACGCTCGTTACAACCACGTCAACGGTTTCGCCGATGAGTTTCTTTGCCCCTTCCACCACTACCATTGTACCGTCGTCAAGATAGGCAATTCCCTGATTCGTCTCCTTGCCCTCTTTTATAATGGACACAGTCATTTCCTCACCAGGGAGGACAACGGGTTTGAGTGCGTTCGCCAGTTCGTTGACATTTAAAACCGTCACACCGTGCAAGGCGGCCACTTTGTTCAGGTTGAAGTCGTTCGTGACTATGGAAGCACCTATGTCTTTCGCGGCCTTTACCAATTTTTCATCTACTTCCTTTTCGTCGCTGGGATCGACTGACTCGAACTCTTTGATAACCAGATTCAATTCCTTTTGCATCTGGTTCAAGATATCGAGTCCTCGCCGTCCACGCGCTCGCCTTAGAAAATCAGGCGAATCAGCGATATGCCTCAGTTCTTCCAGCACGAAACTAGGAATATATATTGTGCCCTCAATGAAACCAGTGCGACATATGTCTGCAATCCGACCGTCAATTATCACGTTTGTATCAAGGATTTTGGGTTTCTGGAATTCTTGAACACCCATGTCCTTGCTACGTGCCAGTCCTGGGAAATAAGCCTTGAGTTCGTCCTTTATGTTCATTGCGATCCATACGGACGCGTACATCACTGCGACGAAAACCACTATTCCCAGGAATGGATACGCATCACCTGCCTGGCTGGCGATGATTGGTACGAATACGACGCTGAGGAGAAGACCAATTGCCAGCCCGACGAACATAGCAAGTTTGTCAACTACATCCATGTTCTCGAACCTGGCGGAGAAATTAACCAGGTTCCTGAATGTGATTGATGCAATCATAATCCCGCCCAGGATGCCCATGAGAATCAGGGGGACGGTGATTAGAATCGCTGCGACTGGTTTAGCACTGTGCCACTGGAGCCAGCGTTCGAGGAATGACATGTTCATGAGTTCCTTCTCTCCCAGACCAGGCTGGTTCATTGCGAGAAGGTCCTGTGTCATCCGCCAATCCGCTAATGGCTTTACGACGAGCCATAGGGTAAGTATAATTGCTGCGATTGCGAAAAGTATCCAGAAGGGTCTTGCCGACAAGTTGTCTCACCACCTTTCCTGGCTTGCTGCCGTGTCTTGGGATTATCTATCAACTTCTCCGAGAACTATGTCAAGACTTCCGATTACAGCGACCGTATCGGCTACTTTCCAGCCGCGAATCATCTGACCGAGCGCTGCGAGATTTATGAATGACGGCGCGCGCCAATGTAAGCGATACGGGTTCGTCGAGCCATCACTTATTAGGTATACGCCAAGGTCTCCTCTTGAGGATTCTATGCGCGCATACACTTCTCCTGCAGGTGGTTTTAACACCCTGGGCATCTTGGCAGTGTACTCGCCTGACGGAAGCATGTCCAGGGCTTGTTCAATTATCTTTAGGCTTTCCCTGATCTCGCCTGTCCTCACGAGATACCTAGCAAGGCAGTCACCCTCGGTTCGAGTGACCACATTGAAGTCGAGTCGGTCATAAACGGAGTAAGGCTGAGTCTTGCGCACGTCTAGAGGTACGCCAGAAGCCCTCAGGTTTGGACCGCTCATCGCATAGTTCACAGCGTCCTCAGCGGAAATCCTGCCTATACCGCGGGTTCTGAGAATCACGATTTCATTGTTGCTGAATAAGTCGTCAATTTCTGCGAGGCGATCAGGCATTTTCTTCAAAAATGCCCTGCACTTTGCGTCAAACTCTTTCGGTAAGTCACGAGACACACCGCCCGGGCGTATATAACTATACGTTAGCCTGGCCCCGCAAGCCATTTCGAAAAGATCAACAACATCCTCCCTTTCGCGGAACGCATAGATAAAGGGTGTGCTTGCTCCGAGGTCGAGTCCGAATGCTCCAATGAAAACCAAGTGGCTTGCAATCCTCTGAAGTTCCATCATGATTACACGTATGAATTCGGCTCGTTCCGGAACTTCGATTCCTAGCAACTTTTCGACGGCGAGTGCATAGACCTCATTGCCAAGCATTGAGGAAAGATAATCAGTACGGTCAGTGAGCGTTACGAATTGAATATATGAGCGTTTCTCCGCAAGTTTCTCGATGCCGCGGTGGAGATAACCAATATCCGGTTGGGCGTCTACAACTGTTTCACCATCCAGCGTCAGAAGGACTCTGAGCACCCCATGCGTACTTGGGTGCTGAGGTCCCATGCTGACTTGAACCACTTCTGTCCGCAGTGTCGTTGTGCTCATCAGTCTTCCTCGGAGTAGTCCTTTCGCAAGGGGAAGCCTTCCCAGGACGGCTCTAGCAGAATCCTTTGTAGATTTGGATGACCGTCAAACTCGATGCCGAACATGTCATACACTTCGCGCTCTTGCCAGTTCGCTGCCTTCCAAATGGACGAAACCGAACGAATCACAGCGTCTTCGCGGTCGAGAGGGACTTTAAGTACAGCAAAATGCTTCTCCGGGATGGAGTACAGATGATAGACGACCTCGAATCGGTCTGTCCAATCAACCGCCGTCAAAGACATCAGGTAGTCAAAGCACAAGCCAGGGTCTTCCTTAAGGAATTGGCACACTTCCTCGATTCCGTCTGGTCTAACTACGAATGTGGCCATTCCGGTTGAGGCATCCGAAGACTCGATAATGTCTGCAAATCGCTCCGTTATCGTTTCTACAATCTGCTCTGGGGTCATGCTTACGCCTTTTCAGCCGCCTCGTTCCCCGTGTTCTCCTTGGGTCTGGCCACTGTCTCCTTGCGAATCTTCTCTCGGAGTTTGATGCAGGCGTGGAGAAGTGCCTCCGGTCTCGGTGGGCACCCGGGAAGGTAGACGTCTACAGGGATAATCTGGTCAATGCCTTTTACGACGGCGTATGAATCATAAAATGGTCCGCCGCCAATTGTGCAGCCTCCCATGGCAATCACATACCGAGGTTCTGCCATCTGTTCCCAGAGCCGGCGGACTCTTGGGGCCATTTTCTTTGTCACCGTGCCTGCAACTATCATAAGGTCGCTCTGGCGAGGCGACGCGCGGAACATCATCCCAAAGCGGTCGAAGTCGAACCTTGCCGCGCCTGTCGCCATCAGTTCGATGGCGCAGCATGCAAGACCAAACAGCATGTACCAAAGCGATGATGTTCGTGCCCAATTCAAAACCGTGTCGAGAGAGGTGGTGATTACACTCCCTTCCGGCAACTTCTCGACTACTCCCAAGTCAAAACTCCTTTCCGCCATGCATACGCCAGCCCGACGACCAGGATAGCGATGAATACCATCATCTCTACGAACGCAAACACGCCAAGGCTTGCCGTCTTTAGGTCTTTTAGGACAGCAGCCCAAGGGAATATGAAAGCAGCCTCGATATCGAATATCACAAATACCAGTGCGAATATGTAATACCCGACCCGGAATTGCTTCCAGGCATTGCCTATGGGCACCTCCCCACATTCATATGATTCCTTCTTTGCCCCCACGTCCTTGTGAGTTGGTCGGAGCGCCCATGAAGCCCACATGGCTATAACCGAAAAAGCGATACCTATTATTGCCAGCACACCGATGTATGCATAGTTATTCTGCATGTAATGCCTCTCTTCTTGTGCTCAAACACGCGATGATTACTACGGCCACGCTGTGCAAAGTCCAATTTCTTTTCAAATTATAGCACAAACCCGGGGCATGTGCACACCTGCGGTATGGTCTGGGTTAATTTCCGGGCACCCGCATAAACTGGCGGTGACGATCGCCCGGGTGCAGACGTTGTCTTTGGGATTTACGCGGCGTTGTTAACCAAACAACCTGATCCCTCGTTTCAGAGTCTGCAAACGCGCGCCATTCGTCCGAAGGGCATTCGCCATGATGTAGCCTGTTTTGCCAACTTCTAACGGACCAAGATCTGGGGTTTGATTACCGGGGAAACATTCCTTTTCCTTTAGCACACATAATTCGCAGTCTCCGCTTGACAGTCAGGCATGGCATTCGCTATTCTCAGCCGATGAGCGCATGCAAGGTCTTCAAAAACATGGCGTGCGAAATTGCTTAGCAGGATTGAATGTCTTTGGCAATGACAAAGTTTTCGCTCATACTACGGCTTACTATCGCATTTTTTCTTGTGAACACGACTTGTTTTGCTGGGAGTAAGACATTGAAGTTAACTTTCTGCTGTGCACCTGACAATAATCTTTATTGTGTCCTTCAGGCTTGTGGATACCTATGCCCTAGATTCGATAATGCACGTGAGGCGGTGGAGCAGGCAGACCGTGAGACTGGGGTCCTCATTTTGGCGGATGGGTATCCAGGCTTGTGCACTCACGTCGAGCCTGCAGTCCTGAACGTGGCTGCTGAGAAGCACCTAAGAGTCTACATTGAGTACCCGGATGCAGTACCGGGGTTGAGATTCGGGAAGCCTCGTGAGGTCGAGTGGGAACGGGTTGTGGTGACCACTGATGCCTTTGGTGAATCTCTGCCAAGATTTCGTATCCTCTCCGTGCACAGATCTTCGTTTTTGCCAGCCCATGCTGACAATCCAATGCTTGTAATAGCCCGTGTAGCAGGCTATGACAGGGCAGTTTTTGGTTTGCCTGAAAGTGTTTCTCCGTTGCTTTTCAGACAGCATAATCTTTTGATTGCCACCACGAAACTGAGCAACTTTGTCAGTGGTAGGTTTTCTCCGTGCGTCGCATGGAAAGTGCTCTGGGAGCATATTCTCCACATCCTGGATCCTGGTTGCCATGCGGTGATAAACTGGAGTCCGATTGTACGACCAGCGTTCGGACCGGACGAAACCATGCCCCGCGATTTTGAGGCTAGGGCTTTCAAAGTAGCTGCCGACTGGTATCATAAGTCGCATTTGCTCATTCATCCGGCTGAGGAAGCCGAGGTGCACGAACTCCTTCGCCGTGGGACAGAAACCCGTCCGGCCCCTGTGGCAACGTCGCCTGCTGGAGATGGTTCGAAAGGCATTCTTGAGGGTTATGCGTCTACCATTATGCATGATGGAAAACAAATGCAACGCATTCCGATTCGTTCAGACTGTCAGGCTGAGGCCGCTATGGTGCTTAGCCTCGACTGGCTTTTGAACGGCAGTTCGGTCAGCCGAGACGTCGCGAGAAATCTTCTCGACTACACGTTTTTCACATCCGGGTTGCACGGCAGAGAGCGTGGCAATCCAGAGCACCCTGCTTTCGGACTAATTGCCTGGGGTAACATCGCCCCTGCCTGGGAGGTTGCCAACTACAGCGACGACGACGCCCGGGTCGTTTTGGCGTCTGTCATCGCTTCTGCCTGTTTAAAAACAGACCGGTGGGATGAGAACCTCATGCGCATTCTACTGGCGAATTTGCGAACTACCGGTACGCTTGGTTTTCGAGGCGACCGGATTGATATGCCCCAGATTGAGGCGCGTGGCTGGAGGGCATACCACGATTCGCAAACAATCAACTACTCACCGCACCACGAATCATACCTATGGGCATGCAATATCTGGGCATATAAACAGACCGGCTATAAGGTTTTCATTGAGCGAACGAAGACGGCTATTCGGATGACGATGGAAGGGTATCCCGGAAAGTGGCGATGGAAGGATAGCATTGAGCGGGCGAGAATGCTTCTCTGCCTTGCCTGGCTTGTTCGTGTCGAGGATACGCCTGAGCATCGGCAGTGGTTGTATCGGATCGCAGACGATTTAATTGCCAGGCAGGACAGGTCAGGTGCGATCAAAGAATTGTTTGGTGGTGAACCTGGAGGTTTCCATGTGCCACAATCAAACGAAGCATATGGGACTACAGAGACACCGCTTATCCAGGAGAATGGCGACCCCGCAAGCGATCAATTGTATACTACTCCTTTTGCCCTGCTGGGATTCCACGAAGCAGTAGCAGCAACTGGTGATAAGCGACTGAGGGAAGCAGAGGACCGCCTTGCGGAGTACCTTTGTCGGATTCAGACACGCTCTGAGAAATTCCCATACCTAAACGGTACGTGGTACCGTGCATTCGATTTCAGGATATGGGATTATTGGGCGGCTTCGGGAGATATTGGGTGGGGCGCATGGAGTGTTGAGAGCGGCTGGGGCACGGCATGGGCGGCAGCGGTGCTTGCTTTACGGCTCAAGGGCACCTCAGTCTGGGATCTTACCGCCGGAAGTCAGATCATCAGGAAGTTCCGACCGGTGCAGAAGCAAATGAGCATAAATAAGGGAGATCCCTGGAATCGATGAGTTCATCGCATGCAAATCCTTTCTGCAATGTCTTTGCGGAGCGTGCGTTAGAAGATGAACTGGCGGTAGACAGGGACGCCAAGTACCCAGCCGATGAGAGTCCAGGTACTAGCAATCACGTAGTCACCAAGGATGAGTCCCATGAAGAATGGGAGGAACGTGCGGTATGCCTTGATGCCTCCATATCTCAATGTGAGTGCTTTGCACATCCAGCCAATGAAAGCAGTGAACCAGAAGTAGTCCATTGCATAACTCACGGCCAGCCCATATCCAATGGGGTGGAACGGCCACCAGAGGAAGCGGGATTTCATCACGCTGAGGAACAGCGCAAAGGTACCACCGGACAGGATTGCCATTATTGCCGGCGTGTCTGGCTTTTTGGGGTTTAGGACCCAGCCGTTCAAGCGGTCGAAGGCATAACTGCCAATGCCGGTTCGATATCCTGCTGCGATCTTCGCCGTTGCCGCACCGTTGATGTAGTACATATGCAGAAGTGACCAAAACGTTGACACCACACCTAGGAATACTGCCACCATGATGACAAGAGCAAACTTTCGCCCGGATGATCTGGTTACCTCGCTTATCTTAAACGCCTCAAGTTGGTGTGGCATTACCAGGTTTCGATAACCGCGATTGAACCAGTAGAAGTAACTCATGATGGTGAGGTTACGTATACCTAGGCTCTGCGTTCCAAATACAGCGTTCATGATCTCTTCGGGTCGGTAGAAGTTGAGTTCGTGTGCTGGTGGTCCGAGTTCGGCGCGGATACGTGTGATTGCAATGCAAACGATGAAGTATAGGGCGAAGAAAATCAGGGGCACGAATGGGGAGGCCCCTGCACAGATTGTGAATGTGCACAGGGCAGCGAAGCCGAGCAAACTTCCAAGAAGCGCTGTGCGATATGACATTGGTTCGGTAGAGTCGTCAAGTTCGGATTCTTTTCCGAGGGCGCGCCTGACCACCTGCCTGAAGTAGTTTCGCCCGGCGTAAATCATCAACCCGGCCAGCATGATCCAGGCGCCATCAGCCTGCTCGGCAAAATATGGAAATCTCTGCATCGCCGGACTTGCTCCTGCATCGCGCCATCCCATGGCCACCGCAAGTACATCGAGCATCTTCCTGAATACGTAGAAGAACCAACAGCTAAACGAGAGGTCTGCTGGCAGAAAGAAAGTCAACCCAATTGCGAAAGGATAGAACGATATAGGCATCCACCCGACGCCGTTCCATGGGCGATTCGCTATGAATTGACCAATGTCGTACACCTTTATTTGGACGTACGGCACTGACGGATAGAAGAAGTTTAGATTGTTCATTGTCTCGAGCACGACTGGGATCGCAAAGCCCAGCCAGAGTATCCTATTGGAAAAGAACCCGGACCGCCCGCCTACTCGTGTCATCTCTAGAGGCATCTGGATAATAGGGAAACTGAGCCGATCTCGGTCGGACCACTGCTTACGTATCAGGACGTTGATGCACAGCATCGTGAATGCTATGACAATCATGAAAGTGCCCCACGTGGTCACAGGGGTAAGCCACGCCAGTATGTGTTCCTTCGTATAGAGCGTGGAGTTGCCCTCATAGAAGCCCTTGAGGATTGATTTGTCTCGGACGGCGAACCACTGCGGTATGTACCGGTGGAACTTCTCCCAATTGTTTTGTGGATTGTCGAACCAAAAAACATTGGTAATGTTGGGCAGCAAGTTGCCCATCATGTCATGCCCACCCATCGCAGTTGAAACGCTTAACATGACGTACACGACCATAAGTTCGCCCTGGTTTAGAGCGAGTCGGGGGTATCGGCGGGCAACAGCGACGTTGACAAGAGTCAGGACAAAAAGGATGAAGACGACGGTCATGAATAGGGAGACGCAGGTTGAGTCGTTACTGCACCATTTGATCTCCGTGATCGTGACCCAATAACAATTGAATGGGATAAGAATCAGCCCAATTAGTATAGCACGAAGTCTGATCCCGAATGTGTGCGTCCTCTCCTTCTCCAATCCCTTCCCCTGAGGAGTGCTAGTTTAAGATCAAATATATCAACGCGATGTTTTGAGTGTCAAGGTGAGTATGGGAGGACAGCCCTTTAGCATTGGAAACGCTCACGAAGCAATCGCTTTGCCGAATCCTTGTCACCAGGTTGGAGTCGCCCCTCGAGGACTTCATCGAGAAGGAACTGTTTTGCTTCTTTCACCTTTGGTCCGGGTGGTAAGCCCAGTACTTCCATGATCTCCCGTCCATTTAGCGGACTCTCGATTTTGTGTACTGGCACATTGATCAATATCCGTTCTATGCGCCGTCTTAGTTCTTCTATTTCACTTGTGGAGGACCCAGGAGCATAGCCGCGCCTGTCAGCAAGCGCCAACGCTAGTAGGTCCGGCATGTCGTCACCGGCATCTCGCATCAGCCGTTTGACAGCAGAATCTTTCCATTCGCTTCGGTATTCTCCCACACGCATATGCATGGAAACCAGCCGGGCAACTCTTGCTATGTCGTCCTTTGGGAACCTGAGTCTATTCAACACTATGCGCGTGATCTCTGCACTTACGTCCTCATGACCGTAAAAGCGGATACGTCCGTTTGTGCGGGTCTTGGTCTTTGGTTTGCCAACATCATGAAAAATCACGGCTAGCCGGACAATGAGGTCAGCGTCTGGTGGCAGTGATTCCAGCGCATGTAGGGTGTGCTCCCACACATCGTATGCGTGACCACCGTCCTGGCTGACGCCGCGCATTTCTTGGAGTTCCGGTGCGAATTGGTCGAGCAGTGAACTCTCACTGAGCATACAAAGCCCACGGCTTGCATTGTCGCTCAGCAAAATTTTCGCGAATTCATCTCTAATCCGCTCATTGCTCACAATCTTGAGACGTTGTGCATTTCTAAGAATCGCATCCCATGTGAGAGGTTCGATTTTGAATCCCAGACGTGCCGCGAATCGAATCGCTCTCAGCATACGAAGGGGGTCATCGTAGAAGGTGGCATCGGGGTCGGTTGGTGTACGGATGATTTTGGCTTCAATATCAGCCATTGCCATGCCAGTAAAGTCATAGATCTCCCCTGTATGAAGATTCTCAAGCAGGGTATTGATCGTGAAGTCACGTCTTAAAATGTCTTCGTGGAGCGCGGCATGCTCGACATTGGGCTTCCGGCTATTTGGAGTGTACTTCTCTTTGCGTGCACTGACAAGTTCGACACTGTGCCCTTTGATGGTAACCATTGCGGTTCCAAATCTTGGGTACGTTACTGGGCGATGGTCTGCCAATCCCTTGTCATGTATGAACTGTGCAAGTTCGAGAGCATTGCCCTCAAGCACGAGATCCACATCCTCTGTGCTTGGTCTTCCCATGATCTTGTCACGCACGTAGCCTCCGACAAGGAATAGGTGTCCTTCGTACGGAGTGCCCTTGGTTATCTCCCTAATTGTTTCTATGGCAGGGTTTGACATGGTTATGTATTGGCGGATTCCAGCGCTTTTAAGGTCTCCTCGACTCATTTTCTCATTATCTGACGGCGTTGACAAGCGAGTGGTCGGGTGTTATGTTAGCGTCGTGTGCGCTATGCGGCAAGATGCAGTAGAAATGCGAAGTATCACCAAGCGATTCCCCGGTGTGTTGGCAAACGACAGGGTGGATTTCGTGGCTTCATGCGGCGAAGTTCACGCCATCGTCGGAGAAAATGGAGCGGGCAAAACCACCCTTATGAATGTGTTGTATGGGTTGCACCATCCTGATTCTGGCGAGATCCGGGTGTTTGGGCAGCAGGTGCGGATTCTCTCGCCGCGAACGGCCATTGGTCTTGGCATTGGCATGGTTCATCAACACTTCATGCTCATCCCTGCGTTTACGGCATTGGAGAATATAATCTTGGGACAAGAGCCTGTAGCCCTGATGTTGACGGATTACGCCAAAGCGGAGAACCAACTTTCTGATTTGTGTGAACGAGTGGGACTCCAGGTTGACCTACATGCGCGTGTGGCAGACCTTTCCGTCTCGTCCCAGCAGAAGGTTGAGATAGTCAAAGCGCTGTTTCGTGGGGCACGGATTCTGATATTAGACGAACCAACCAGTGTATTGGCGCCGTCTGAGGCAGAGTCACTTCTGATGATGCTGAGACGTCTCGCGGACGAAGGAATGTGTATTATCCTAATCAGCCATAAACTTGGAGAAGTGATGGATTACTCAGACCGAGTGACTGTTTTGAGGCAGGGGCGTTCAGTGGCTTGTCTTGAGACCCGGAAGACTTCTCGCGAGGAACTTGCACGCCTGATGATAGGACAAGAGAAAGAGCCGACAACCTGCCCACCCTCCGCGCGTGTGGGTAGACCCGTGCTCCGCGTCTCGAATCTTCACGTGGTTGGGAAAAATGGCGTGGTTGCCGTCATCGGAGTGTGTTTTGATCTTCGCGCTGGTGAGATCGTTGGAATAGCAGGCGTAGATGGCAATGGGCAGCGAGAATTAGTAGAGGCGCTAGTTGGGCTGAGGTTTGGCAAAGGCAGTATTTTCTTGAACGACATAGACATTTCGCATATGTCTGTTCGCCGGCGTCTTGATGCGGGTCTTTCCTACATACCCGAGGACCGGCGCTTCGCCTTGATACCTGATAATCGTATTGAAGAGAATATTATCCTCGGTTTGCACAGGCTGCCACCCTTCTCGCATTTCGGTCTCCTGAGGGAGGACGCGGCGAGAAGATTCGCAGAGAGGTTGATCGAGGAGTATGAAATACGTGCAGCCGGTCCTCGGATGGTCACCCGGTTGCTTTCGGGGGGCAATCAGCAGAAACTCGTATTAGCTCGAGCGCTTCATTGCCGTCCTAAGGTGCTTGTTGCCTGCCAACCAACGCGTGGTTTGGACGTCGGCTCAACTGCCCAAGTTCACCAGCGGATTATCGAGGCTCGCGACTTGGGAGCGGGAATCCTTCTGGTATCGTTCGACTTGGACGAGACTTTATTGCTCAGTGACCGGGTCATGGTGATGTTTCGCGGTCGCATTGTCCGAGTCTTGACACGCCAGGAAGCGGATAGAGAAAAAGTTGGCAGGCTGATGCTGGGAGCCGTTGAATGATACGTCGTTTGATCACACCACTAATTAGCCCTGTGTCTGCTCTTGCGGTGGCTTTTGGAATTGCCGCACTGATCGTCCTCGCATCCGGCGGGAACCCTGTTGAAGCATTCTCAGCAATGTTCATGGGTGCCTTTGGGAGTTTGTCTGCGTGCGGAGAGACGATTGTGAAGGCAATTCCGCTGGGGCTAGCAGGGTTGGCAGTGGCGCTGGGATTGCGGTGCAGGCTTTTCAACATCGGGGCAGAAGGTCAACTGCTTATGGGAGGTTTGGCCGCTGCATATGTGGGGTACGCTCTGCGCCTGCCAGGTCTGATTCATATCCCCGTCTGTCTGGTTGCCGGCGCACTGGGTGGCGCGGTCTGGGCTTTTTTGCCGGGTTACCTGAAGGCAAAAAGGGGAGTACATGAGGTTATCACTACCATTATGCTCAATTATATCGCTTTCTATCTGAGCCATTACTTAGTTAGCGGATGTCTTGCCGACAGGACGTCCATGGCGCCTCAAACTCCTGAGATTCACCAGACGGCAGTTCTTCCGAGTATTGGTAGCGCTCACTGGGGCATTCTTGTGGCAGTTCTGGCAGTTCTTGGGTTTGCCTTTCTCATAAACAAAACAGTGCTTGGCTATGAGATCAGGTCAGTCGGTCTCGGGCCAGAGGCTTCGCTGGCAGCAGGCATCAATCTCGTTGTCATAACTATCTTGACTATGGCTGTGAGCGGCGCCCTTGCTGGCATCGCGGGTGCCGTCGAGGTTATGGGTGTCCACCATCGTTTTTATGACCAGTTTTCCCCAGGATACGGTTTTGACAGCATCGCTGTGGCACTTTTGGGAAACAACTCAGCACTGGGTACGTCCATCTCAGCCCTCTTATTTGGAGCATTGCGGAATGGTTCGGTGAGTATGCAACTTGTCACCGAGACGCCAAAGGAGGTCGTTACAATTATCCAGGCTGTGGTGATCCTGGTGGCAGGGGCAAGATTCCTTAAGCGTCACGTGCAGACCCCTCCGACGTGATAGGATTAGTGCTTTGTCAGCCTTGCCACTCGTTTGCCGACTGGACGAGAGCATCTATATTTTCAGCCGAGGTGCCTGGGTTGGTACCGCCACCTGCAGACAAGATGATTCGTCCATTGGTCCTTTCTAGCGAACGTCTCGCGCTTCTGCGGACGTCGTCCGGTGTTCCTTCGACCATGACCTGCAAAGGTGGGACGTTCCCCATCAGTACGACTTTTTCACCCATTCGCCGCTGGAGTTCCCCTGGATCAATAAGGTGACTGAAGTTGAGAATGTGAAATCCTGTCTCTGCAAGTCGTTCGGCAAATGGTTCGACATTTGCGTCGTTGTGATACAACTTAAGCATGTTGGGGAAAGCGTCAAAGATTCGTTTCAGATATGGATGAGCGAACTCTTCGTAATCCTTCGGAGAGAGCAGCCCAACGATATCATCTAGAACGAGGATTGCCTTTGCGGTTGATATATTTCGCGCCTGCGCATCGAGCCAGCGAATCACTGTGTCTGTACAAATGTCGAGGAGCCGATGTGATGCCTCAGGCTCGATCTTGATGTCTACGAGAAATTCTGTAATTCCACGTAGGAAGGTCGCTAGTGCTAGCGGTCCGCGAGCCGATACTATTCGTATAGCGTAGCCCAATGGTTGAATTCTTTCGTTTGCCCACCGCTGAAGATGAAGTACAAAGGGCATCAGACCGTCATTCTGCGGTGATGGCACGCGCAGGCGCTCTGCCTCGGATATGTCATCAAGCACTGGAGAAATTGAGGGCGGGGAATCCTTCCACCAGGATACTTTGCAGCCGTGAGCAGACGGCTCTATGGCCATGCCATACTCCACCCAAAATCCTGGGATGAAGATCACGTTTGGGAATCGCTGAACAACTTTCAGGTTTGCGTCCAACCATTTTTCTGGCTCAGTGAAGTACTCGATTGCGTCAATTCCTGCAAACGGTGGTATCCACGGACTGTCGACTAGGAGTGCAACGGGCGGCTTGATTTGCTCGCCACGTACGATAGCCTTGAGTGTGTCAAATTGTTCCTTTGTCATTTTCTTCACCTGCTTTCTGTGAGTGCCTTTGGATGCAGATTCATTGCGCGGGTAATTCGCAAGACCAAAAATCTCATGTAATTTACGGCGGGTTCACATCGCCGGGAGTTGCTCGATTCCCCAGTGCCGCTCCCTTCTCCATGCCAGCAATTCGGATTGCCGAGTCCTTTGCGTTCTTCCAGTACCTCAATGTAAAGTCAGTTGCTGCCGCTTCAACCGATTCCTTTGTGTCACCGGTGATTATCAACCATTGACGACCGTTTCCGGCATCATGGAGTGATATCGTTCCTTTGTTTGCTAGAACTGTTTGCTGGATGGCAGCAATCATCTTGTTGGTTTGGGGAGTGCCAACGAGAACTAGATTATCGTAAGCGAGTCGGTTAGGCGAGAGGTCTTCAACGCTACAAAGGTAGAAGTCTCCACCCGTGGCCGATTGCAGCGTGTTGAAGATCTGGTATGCCATCTCGACTTCCAGCGCAGGGGCTTCCTTGCCAAATACCACTGTTGTCCGGCGCCCGTAGTCGAACTGCGCCACAACATTTGGCCCCTGAGGGTATTGGACAAGTTCTGGCATAACTGGATCATCAAACTTTGGGTGCCCAGGGTTCGTTGCAATTCCCCAGCCATATGCGATGCCGTCAGTATACTCCGCCCTGAGGAAGAAATGGTACGTCCCAGGCAGGGCATCTGGAGGGAGCGAAACCTCAATCTCGCCATGCCTTCTCTCGCCAGGGAGCAAAGCAAAAGTTTCTGGACAAAGAAGTTTACCATGGATACCACCGAAGGACTCAACGGCTAACCTTAAGTTGATACGCCTCATTCCTCTGTTGGTTATGGTAAAGCCAGCGATCCCTTTTCCGTTGGAAAGGCGCATCTGAGCAATTCTGATCGGGAGCACCCGTGCAGGGGAATCCTGGCGTGCATACTTGCGAATCAACATCATGAGTTCGAACGCTTCTGGCTTTGGTCGCCGGTCGAGGTGGATTGTTTCATAGTGTCGTATTGCCTGACGTGTGGTTCTCGGATTGACGCTTAAGGTTTCCTGCCAATGGAATTGCATGAACTCAGGAATTGCCCTCGGTTCGAGCATTCCCGAATATATCTTTGCAAACTCTTTCGCACGTGACTCGGGCGACCATCTGGTGAGGATCTTCCAGTTAAACTCACCGAGTGTTGGCTCGCGCCCGATTGTTCGAGCGTATCCCGCCATGGCCAGTGCTACCGAAGGAGTTGCCCAATCCATCTCTGCCCCGTGTTGATAAAAATGGTAACCGCACCTATCAAAAGGCACCCCGAGCCGAAGTAGGCGATCAAACATTCCGACGTTGCAATTACCTGTCAGGAAAACCTGGATATCAGGATTGATCTCCTTTACTGCCTTATAACATGACTTCCAGCGATCGGGGTCGCCGGGTTTTATCCCTGGGATAAGTATTTCGTTTTCAATTTCTATTCTGCGAATCACATCTCCGTAACGCTGGACAAGGGCTTTCAACCAATCAGGTGGTCCGGTAGTATCAACCAACACCTTCAATCCAAGTTTGCGTGACTGATTCATATAAAAGTCGAGGAAATCAAAGGCTTTTTCTCGTCCTAAGGGCGCAAGCAATTCAAGGTGGTGTAAGCGTACCCAATCGAATCCCATTGCTTTGATAATGCGAAGGTCTGTCTGTATCTGGGGTGTAAAGTCGCGCCAGTGGTTCCATAGATGTGGGGAGAAAGGCCACCATCCTTCGCGGTCAAGACCAGTCACTCGGTAGTAGTCGAAGTTCTCACAGAAGGTGGAATAGGGAAAATAACTCGTGCCAAACTCCACGTATGGCACGCCGAGGTCAATGACAGCCTGTCTGTCAATGTGCGTGGTGCGCTGGAAGCCTGAGTAAACAAGCATCTGACTTTGCTGCCATCCAGGGGCGGGGTGCTCAGCAACCGCAATCCTCCACCAGATGCGAACCGGTTCTCCTTTTTGGGGTGGAATATAGGATGCCGCAGTCCCGCGAGAAGATAGTTCCTCTTCCGGGGTCGGTCCTGAGATACGAGAGAAAAAGTACAATTCGTCGCCTTTCTTGCGCACACTTTCTCGAACGTAATAACTGTTCGCACAGACCCACCTGCCTTGTTTTTCTTCGTGAGTGAGACCAGAAGTAAATCCGTTCACCACGGCAAACCAGAGGTTACCGGATTTCCAGGAGCACCAGTCTACGCCATGGGTCATGGTCATATTGCGGTGATAGCTCCGGGGTTCATCGAGATCTCCAACTAGCCCGGAATAACACGAACGTACGCGGTCGGGCGACGAAGTGACCACGCGCCGGACGAGAGCAATGTATGCGCGTTTAGGAGAGTCATCGCTTCTCGTCACAGTTGCTTCTGTATCGAACCAGCCGTCGCCGTATTGGGTCATCCTTACCTGGATTTCGTATCCTTGCGAATTGAGTTTGGCACTGAGGACTCGGTCGCCCTGAAATTGGAGAGACAATGGTTGGAAACGTTCCAGTGCCTGTTCCGTTCCAGCATCCGTTCCTGGAATTACCACCAACCCGACGTCAACTTCAGATATCTTCTTTCCTCGATGAAGGAGGATTAGTTTGCCATTATCGCCGCGTGCTGTGAATGCTCCGTCCGGTATGCGCGTCGTATTGGGCGGGTTGTCTCTTTTCGTAAGCAGGATTTTGGATTTTCCAGGGGCGTGAACAATGGCATGGCATATTCCCTGAGTGACCTCCGCAGTCCCCGCTTGCCCCCCATAGACTCCGTCTGGGAGATTGGTCTCAAAAGTAATTGGTCCATGGTAAGGCAAGTCGTGGTTATTGCGAATCATGATGGAGGGCGTTGCGAATGCTAGGCTTGTGAATGCAGTAAGAATCACGGTAGCGAACGTCAAGGTTAATCTGAGCCAAAGTCTCATTCAGGGAATCCTCCATGGGTTATGTAGCAATGGTTTATCGTGTAACCACCAGGTTGTGATTTTACGAATATGGACATCAAATATCAAGGGGTCTTTGCGGCAAGCCAGGTTGTTGAGTGAGCGCCCTCGCGTACGGAGCGAAGGCGCTCATCTCTATCATTGTGATGACGGCTTCGATGGTTTCGTGTACCGTATCAGGTCACCAATCTGGAAGCCTTCTCCTTCGACCGGCACCGCGTTAGAAAGTTCCTTTGTCAATGACTCAATACGGCATGAGCCAAGAAGTTTGTCCTTTGCCCGACCGATGACCAGTTTGGTTTCTGGATCTACTATGTCGCGCCCTGGTCTGTATATTTCGAACTGGTCTCCTACCTTGAGTCCGGCGTTTGTTCCGGCGTTTATGTAGATGGTCGTAATTTTGCCGGATTCATCGGTGTCAATTTCTGCAATGCGTCCTTCCCACGGAACTTCTTCCATGCGTTTTATTATGAACGCTACTGCACGCTCGATTGCCTGGCGAGATGCCTGTCCGAGTGGACTTTGACTGAATCCTGAGGCAGACATATTCAGTTCGTCGGTTTGGATGTCAACCGTTGCTGCGGACGACTTTGCCCTTCCTTCTGCTTTTACTGAGTCGATGATCTGGCCTGTAGTGGTGTCATACAGGCGGATGTCCAGCACCACAGCCGCCTCTGCTTTGCTTGCTGCCAGTCCGAGCCCTTTCAAGAAACTGGCACTTCCGCCTGTGCTGGACTTGCGGTATGTATACTCTGTTACCGCTCCCCTGACCAGTATCTGGGCTCCTAGGAGTTTGCCGTACTGAGGAGCACTAGATGGCTCCAATGCTCCGGTTTGCGCGAGTTGTTGTTCCGCCTGGATGTCGGCGATTGCCTTTCGTTCCACTAGGATGAATCGTTTGCTTTCCACGAGGGCAGTCGTCAACATTTCGGTCAAACCGGCTCCGAAGTCGGACGGCGGTGGAACGTATACACTGGTCGTTGATGTCACACCGCCTGTGGTTGTCGGCTCAGTACTCGAGGTGGTAGTTATCTTCACCTCCAGGTCCATTACAGCTAGCCTTTTCTTCGGACCGGTGTACGTCTGCTGTTTCCCTTCCGTTTCCTTAGAAGGGCTGGCTGGAGACGACGTGCTTGGGGCATTGTCATTCTTTTTTGGTAGTTCAATCTTGCCTGGCAATTTTGGTAGGATTTGGGCTTCTACCCTCGGATTAATGCCTGTGCATAAGAACCCTGCAAGCAGGAGCACAAGCGAACACGACGTGACCAATGTTCTTCTCCATCTCATTTCTTCATCCCATCCTTCCTTATTGTTCAAACTGTGAGATGGACTTGTAGAGTATGCCACTCTGTCGGAATAAGGCACGATGTCGGGACCACGAGGGTCTGTGGTCTACTTTCGGAAGTACACCAAAGAGGGTCCCGGTCTCCCGACATAGCATATTCTATTGAATCCATATTTCTTTATGATTTCGAGTGCAAATCGTGCTAGTGATTCGTTATTCCCGAAACCAATGATGGAATGTGTCCCCTCTGCGATCACCCACGTTCCGGACGTTTGCGTGACCTGAATATTCGCAGGATCAAACGCTATGCAATCTTCCCCGGCCAATGCGCCGCTTGGTGCTGCACCGTTCACTAGGTAGTACTGCATTGGCGGGTTTGGTCTACCCACAAAACACTGTGAGTTCATGCGGTAGTGTTGGATTATCTGCAGTGCCCTGCGGGCCTCACTTTCATTACTCCCAAAGTCGAGTAGCCACACGTCACCGACTACGATTTTCCAACTTCCCTGCACTTGCTTGACCTCAGCCCTGGCGGGATCAAAATTGATACAGTCTTCCCGGGTTTGTGCTGGCTGAACTGGCTGGCCTGGGACATAACCACATGCTTTCTTTAGTGCCAGAATGCTCATGGCCGTGGCAAGTTTAGTTAGGTTCCTTGCGCTGTTTGCATCGAATCGGTAGCCATTTCTGAAATGGTTGTACGTGTTGCTGTATTCTTTATACGCATTTAGCGCTACCCAGGTTACCATTTGGTCAATACGCCAGTTGATCGCCGGTTGTCTTGACCACTCATTGACGGAGAGCGTGGTGGGTGGCGATGGGTCGTGTCGACTCCATGCCTGAACGAGGGCTTTCACCTCATTCTCAAACGACGGCTCGTTCATCCAGCCAGGTATCCTTGATTCGAGGTCTGCTTCGTAGCGGTTGTGCCAATTGCCCATATAGCCGGCGGCATGATGCGGGACGCTTGCATCCTGGATTGCGTGCATCACCGGCCCCAGAGTTGCCGGATCTTTTGTCGCTTCGAAACGCCCGTACCAGTATCGTGCCATGTTGTCTACGGGCATGAACACACTGTACGGAATGCCCCTTCCCGTTGTTCCGGTCGAATTTGCCACCGGGAACCTTGCCAAAAGTTCATCCCGAGCAGTTGGGTAAACCCTCTTATCCGATGGGAAGGAGTATCTCTCTACTGACGGTGAGCAGCCGCGGTACCACTGTTGCCCTGGAGCATGGACATACTCATCGTTGAGCCACCAGTTAATCCCTTCATCTACCTTGAAGCCTGTAATCTTGCCCATTAGTTTCGCCAGCGTGCCTGATGCAGCGTCGCTTGCACTCTGATATTGGTCACGGGAGGCAGACCCCTTATTGTAAGAATAGCCGTCATAGTCATCGAACAGCCCTGGCCCCTTCTTTATGTCTATGAAATGGTTGAACGCGGTGAGATTCATGCCTTCCTCTGTATAATGCGGCTCGTCGTCTATGGCATCCCACTCATCTTTATGTGGGTCGTCCCTACCTCCGCTGCCTATACCGCCTTCGACATCCACGAATTCCAGATCATAGTAGTCGTCAACTGCCGGCGCCTCCTTTACTAGTTTCGTGTCTGCTGGGAGCGCATAGTAGGCCTCTAATGCAGCCGGTACAAGGCTGGATCGGAAGATCGTCTTGGGGCAATTCGGGGCATCTGCCTCTGAACGTCATGAAGGTTGTGTACAGACTACTGTCCGTGTTCTTTAGTATGTTCAGGGCTTTCTGTGTCACCAAAGTGTGCCCCTGACTTCCAAGGGCAAAAGCAGATGGTTTTGCAGCCACAAGGAAAAAGAACCCTAGGAATAACAGGAGGACGACGGTTCCTCCGCAGAATTTCTTGGATTTCCTACCGAGTCCGTTTCCTTCCTTCGATTGGCTTGAATATTTCTTCCCGTAGCAATCCCAACCAGACCTCATCTTTCGCCTCCTACACAAATATTGATGCCTAAGCCACTCCAGAGTGCGAGGAGAAACTGCTCTTGCTGGGTATTACGGAACTTTGCAGTCATTTCCGCAAAGAGGAGCGCCCTACTCTACTCTTCGTCTCTCTGAAAGACTTGTCAATCTATTCGGCAACACCTGGTTGATATCCTTCAAAGGCAATTTTGGCAATGTATAGGTCGAGTCTCCGTGCCTTACTTGACACGCAGTCCAGGAGCGAGTATCGTATGGTTACACGAGTCACCTCGTGCTCGGGTTTAGTGAGGGCACTCTGGGAACGTTGGGAGGGCATCGTGCGGCTTTCAATTCTCCTGCTCACCATTTTCTCCTTTTGCAATATGACTTATGCCGGAGTAATGCCGGTGATTGTGAATCCCGGGTTTGAGGAGGGGAGTGCTGGGTGGGGCTGGTATACCCGCGCTAAGTGTACTTATGGGGTGACCACGAAAGACCCACACTCCGGTAATAAGTGCATGGCTTTTCACAACGAGAGCCCGCTTGAACCGGAAGTATACGGTCGGTTGTTCCAAGGGATTGAGGTAATGCCTGGTATTGAATACGAATTGAGTGTTTGGGTGCGTGGCTCAGAGGTTGGTAATGCAATCCATTTTACGGACTGGAACTCCTATACGCTAAACATACCGGACGGCACGTATGGCTGGCGGAAGATAAGCACCAGATTTCGAACGAAGCCTGACCAGAATAGCCTCAATCTAGGAATCAACGTGGTAAATCTTTGCCAGGAACTTGCGATTGATGATGTTTCACTAAAACCGATTGGGACGCCTTTGAGCGGCGATGGTGTTAGTGGTTGGTTCTTGGTTCCTGGTACAGTGATTGGGGATAATGCGCCCGCATGGCTTGGCGTTTATTTGAATTCAGAACGATATGGTAGCACTAGTTTGAGTACAGATATTGTGGCCGGCAAGGAGATCCTCTTCCATCAGATGGCAGAGGTCAAGCCCGGCGAAAATGTCTTTGAGTGGGAATGGAATAGCAAGGATTTGCCGGTCAGAGAACTTACCTGCACCGTTAGAGTGTGCGACCAAGATGGGAATGAATTGGCGGCTGGAAGCAAAAAGGTGGAAAAACTGGGCTCAGCCATCGCCGCGGACATAGATAAGGTGGAAGCCAAAATCAAAGTCTTTGATGATATTTATGAGAAATGCTGGCTTAAGGGTATCCCTCTGGATTATCCCCGTGTCACTCGGACGATGCTCGAACAATTCATCCCGCTTGCCAGAGAAGATGTGCAGAAGAATGAGCCAGTGCGGGCAACTTGGGCTGTCAACGATTTCAACGAGTGTTTGGACAACGCGATTGCAGAGATGAAGGCTTACCTAAAAGACCCGTCAATCGCACCCAATGCTGTCCGCTACAAGACAGGCAAGGTCGAAATCAAGGGTCTTAGTTTCATAGGTGATCGGCTGGATTCAAGAGGCAGGAGGAGCCGTGGCCCCGTGTTTTTCTGTGGCTATGGACATTTTGGTCAAGTTCGTGCGGACATGCCGCGTTGGAGAGATTATGGTGTAAACATCATCCAGATTGAGATCGGTCCGAGCGCTGTCTTCCCAGCCGAAGACGAAGTCAATTTGAAGCCTGTTACGGACATAGTCAAGGTCCTGGACGAGGCGGCAGATAATGACGTCATGGTAAACATCCTTTTGTCGCCGCACTACTTCCCGGGCTGGGCGTATCAGAAGTGGCCTCATCTGGCGAAGGGCGGCGGTGGCTTTTTCGGATATTGCGTGGATGCTCAAGAGGCAAAATCTGTGATTGAGAGGTTCCTTCGCACTGTAGTCCCATTTTTCAAGGATAAGCCGGCTCTTCACAGTTTCTGTCTATCCAATGAGCCGATTTTCGACCGGGGAGCAGGTTGCGATAACACCAAGACGATGTGGGAAGAGTACCTCCAAAGAGTGCATGGCGACGTGGCGACTATGAATGCTCGATACGGTACAAAGTACCAATCGTTCTCGGATGTTCCGATACCTGGCAATGATCAATACGAGGCTCCGCAGTTTTATGATTACGTGGTGTTCAATCAGGAGAGGTTCGCTGATTGGCACAAGTGGGAGGCGGACATAATCCATGAGATTGCGCCACACGTGCCGGTGCATGCAAAAATCATGAATACCGCGGTGCTTTCTCGATACACGATAGCATGGGGAGTGGATCCCGAACTTTTTGGTAGACTCTCTCAGATCAATGGTAACGATGACTACTCTTTCCCCAGCGGTCAGACGATCTCCTGGGGTCCCGTCAATATCGGCTATGATTTACAGAGGTCATTGAACTTCAAACCTGTGTTCAATTCCGAGAACCACATTGCTCCCGACAGGTCGAACTACTACATTCCGGCGAGGAACTTCCGTTGGGCATTGTGGCAGGGAGCGATTCATGGACAGGGCGCAACCACAATCTGGGTGTGGGAAAAAACGTACGACAAGGCGTCGGACTTCTATGGCAGCGTGATGGACAGACCTGCGTGCGCTGAAGCAGTTGGGCGGACCTGCCTTGACCTCAACAGATTTGCCGAGGAAGTCACAGCGCTACAGCATACGAAGGCGCCGGTCGCTATTGTCTGGTCGAACACATCGGTGGCTCGGAGTTCTGGTTATATGGACATGATGCAGAAAGCATACACTGCACTCAATTTTTGCGGTGTCAAAATAGACTTCATTTCTGAGAAGCAGTTGATTGCTGGCAAAGGGAGAGAATATCGTATTATTGTGCTTCCGAATGTAAGCCACATTCCAGAGGCAGTACTCGACGCGCTGCTAGGTCTGAGTCCGTCGGCAGAAATCGTCGTTTTGGGTAAGCCGCCAGGTAAGGACCCGTGGAATAATGCTCTCCCTGGCGAGCGAGTCTCAGAACTCTTGAACAAGGCATTGCTCGTAACGGACGCGACTAGTCCTACATCCATTGATTCTGAGAAAGTTCTTTGGCCTATCTTTCTTGAGCGCTTGCACAAGACAGGGTCGCTACCGGAGGTGTCTGTTGTCGATGCCAGAACAGGTAAGCCTGTATGGGGAGTCGAATGGTTGGCGGCAAACGTTGGAGGCAGGACGGTTATAAATATGGTGAATCTGCTTGAGAAAGACGTTGCTGTCAAAATAATGCGCAGAGGCAAACCTGTGGAGGGTCGCGATCTTCTCTCCTTCGGGAGCCGTGAGCGTGTTCGGATTCTAAAGACCGCGACACCAGTGCTCGCCAAGGTAGAAGATTAAGAATTTTTTATAGTTCGCCTGGTGGTAGCCGATGTCACACACCAGACCCACAATAAAAGACGTCGCTCGCGAGGCAGGTGTGTCACATGCCACTGTCTCCTATGTCTTGACCGGCAGCGGACACGCAGAGCGGATCAGCGCAGAGACAAAAAGGCGAATATTCGAAGCCGCTGAGCGACTTGGATATCGTTCGAACCCTGTAGGTAGAGCTCTCAAGCGTGGTTACACTGACACCGTGGTCCTTCTCATCGTGACATGGCATGTGGCAAAATCCCACGCGGAGACGGCGATGGCAATCAGCCGGTCTGCCCTAGCCCGCGGATTCGATGTTGCTGTAAACGTGGTTGACAGCGATGAAGAGGCTCATTCCTTCTTGAAGAAGAATATGCTCCTGAACAACGCGGGTCTGCTGGTACTCTGGGATTCTCCGGCGATGCACGACAGTTCTATTGTTACCCTTGCCCAAGAGGGATTGCCGGTTGTGGACCTACTTCCTGGAAGCCCAGATGGGATAAGTACAGTGACCGCTGACCGTGAGCATGCGGGATACTCGGTTACCAGGCATTTGATCGAACTTGGGCATCAGAAGATTGGGTTTATCGGCGACGTCAATTCACGCGTCAAGACAACCACGCAGAAGTATAGGGGTTACCAACGAGCCCTGAGCGAAGCGGGCATTGCACTTGATAGCCATCTGATTCAGAGTGTGACTGAGTTTGGGTTTGATGGTGGCACCAAAGGTTTTCGAGAAATACTGGAACGGCGCCCGGATGTTACGGCTGTGGTGTGTATAAATGACCCGATGGCACTCGGCGTCATAGCATGTGCGGAATCCATGGGTCGGAAATGCCCTGGGGACATCTCAGTAGCAGGATACGGTGCGTTTGACGAGGGGTCTTACTGGCGCCCGTCACTCACGACGGTTGGGTTATCAGCGGAAAGTGTTGCCGAAAAAGCACTGGACGAAGTCCTTCGCATGCGGACGCATTGTACCTGCCCGACTTCGACATTCATCCCTGGCGACCTGATCATTAGGGAATCCACGGGTCCTCCTCGATAGCATTTTCCAGGGCTGAGATTCGGCAGGTACAAAATCGTGGTCACGAACGGCAACCTTGGGATATCCAAGGCATGACAACTCTATCTGAGCGTGAGTTCGGAAAAAAAATTGGCTGCCGGACAAGGACTCGAACCTTGAACATCCTGCTCCAGAGGCAGGCGCTCTACCATTGAGCTATCCGGCAGCTCACAATTATATTATAGGCAAACGTCTGCGTTTGTCAATACCGTGCCCGCTGCACGCGGCTTGGAAGAATCCTAGCCGCTTCAATCGGGATGCAATGCAGGCTGACGCGGATCAACCATGAGTGGAAGGCTGGAGGGCTTCTGGCTTAGTGTCGCCACGCTATGGACTCCACGCACTTCCTATTTTGCTTTCAGTCCTCTTTCAATCTTCGCCCAGGTATCACGCAATGTGACCGTGCGGTTGAAGACAATTTTTCCTGGTCTGGAATCTTTGTCTACGCAGAAATAGCCCACCCGTTCGAATTGGTAGCGTGTACCGGGCGCCGCGCCGATGACACTCGGTTCCACATAGCAAGTGGTAATCTGAAGTGAATTGGGATTCAAGTTGTCAAGCCACGTCTTGCCTTCTTCGACATCATCTGGGTCGGGCTTTATAAAGAGTCTGTCGTAGAGCCGAGCCTCGGCTTGGACGGCATGGCGTGCGGAGACCCAATGGAGAGTCCCCTTTACCTTGCGTCCATCCGGCGCGTCACCGCCACGTGTAGCAGGATCATAGGTACAGCGTAGTTCAATAACTTTGCCTTCCGCATCTTTAACAACATCCACGCATTTGATGAAGTAAGCATTGCGCAGCCGTACCTCTCCACCCGGTGCGAGTCGGAAGAATTTGGGCGGTGGTTCCTCTCGAAAGTCGTCTTTTTCGATATAAATCTCACGACAAAATGGGACTTTCCTCGTGCCCGCGCTTGGGTCCTCGGGATTGTTGATGACGTCGAGTTCCTCGACCTGGGTTTCGGGGTAGTTCACCAGAACCACCTTAAGTGGGTCCATGACCGCCATGACTCGAGGTGCCCGCTTGTTTAAGTCATCACGCACGCAGTCCTCTAGGACGGCAATGTCTACCACGCTTTCCGTTTTCGCAACGCCAATTCGCTCACAGAAGTCCCTTATGGCTTCTGGTGTATAACCGAGCCTACGTAGTCCGGCAAGCGTGGGCAGACGCGGGTCATCAAAACCGCTGACGTAGCCGCCGTTTACCAACTCGATAAATCGGCGCTTGCTCATTACTGTGTAAGTCATGTTAAGACGAGCGAACTCAATCTGCCGTGGGTGGTAGATGCCTAGTTGGTCAAGGAACCAGTCGTACAAAGGTCTGTGGATCTCGTATTCCAAAGAGCAAAGGGAATGGGTAATCCCTTCGATTGAATCTTCCAATCCATGTGCCCAATCGTATGTCGGGTATATGCACCACTTTTTGCCCTGTCTGTGGTGTTCTGCATGCCGTATCCGGTACATGACAGGGTCACGCATGAGCAGGTTTGGGTGGGACATATCAATCTTCGCTCGCAAGGTTCGCGCTCCGTCTGGGAACTCGCCTGCACGCATACGCTCAAATAGGTCAAGGTTTTCTTCTACGCTCCGGTTGCGATAAGGGCTCTCTATGCCCGGTTTGGTGGGAGTACCACGGGTTCGGGCGACTTCCTCAGCCGATAGGTCACAGACATAGGCTTTTCCCTTCTTTATTAGGTCCACCGCCCATTGATACATTTGTTCGAAGTAGTCGGAGGCAAAGTACAGCCTGTCACCCCAATCCGCACCGAGCCAGCGTACATCCTCAATAATAGCGTCAACAAACTCCTGTTCTTCCTTGAGTGGGTTTGTGTCGTCGAACCTCAGGTTGAAGAGACCGTTGAACTCCAGCGCGATGCCGTAATCAATCCAGACTGCTTTGGCATGCCCAATGTGCAGGTAAGCATTCGGTTCCGGTGGAAAGCGCGTGTGTACGTGATCGAACCGCCCAGTTCGCAGGTCTTCTTTGATAGCCTCACGAATGAAATCGGTCGAAGGCTTTGCTGGAGCGGATTTCTCGTGCTCCTTCATCTCGAAGATCTCCTTCTTTCTCCTTGCTATGCAGTTGATTTTCCCACACATTGCCCACCGAGGTCAAGGTAATCGGGGCAATCTGCGGCGGGGATGTCTAGCGAGCGATTAGTATGAGTGCACTATGGTGGCGTCCCGTTGCATGCTGCGTCATCCCGTGCCTAAGCGACTCTTAATGTGCACAGGATCAAGGTACTCAGGTACGCGCTGAGAATGAGCCATTCGGGTATCTGCCAGGCTTACTCGTAGCAATTTTTGGCAACTTCGGAGGTTATCGCCCTGCCGTTGTCTAACGCTTGAAACACATAGGGGACCAAAATGGCTGAATGGGTGAGAATCGGGCTGATAGGATTGCGGTCACGGGGAATGAGTCTTCTCAATCTCCTGGCAAGATTCGAGGGAGTCCGGATCCTTGCGGTTTGTGATCTAGACGAGGAGGCGGTTACTTGCGCCCAGGATGTTGCTCAGCAAAGTACCGGCGTCCGACCCGACGCATACGCAGGTGCGGATGCCTGGCTTCATCTATGTGATCGCGACGACCTGGACGCCGTGATTATCGCAACCCCTTGGGAAAGCCATGCACGTATTGCATTGGTCGCGATGAAGGCAGGCAAGTATGTGGGTGTAGAAGTGCCCGCTTGTCTCACGATGGAGGAGTGCTATGCACTGGTAGAAACCTCTGAGAAAACTGGCATGCCGTGCATGATGCTCGAAAATGTGAACTACCTGAGGAGTAATCTGGCAGTTTTGCGCATGGTGCGGGAAGGAATCTTCGGAGAACTTCTACATGCCCAGGCTGGCTATCAACATGATTGTCGGTTCCTGGCTTTCAGAGATGACGGACACCTCACATGGCGGGGTGAGCGGCTGGCTAGGTGGAATGGAAACCAATATCCTACGCATTCTGTGGGTCCAATTGCATGGTGGATGAACATTAACAGGGGTGACCGGTTTGTCCGCCTCGTGAGTATGAGCACAAAGTCACGTGGTATGAATGAATATGCGCAAGGCAAGTTTGGATCTGACCATCCGCTGGCAAAGCGCAAATATGCTCAGGGGGATATTAATACGACTATCCTGGAGACGGCAATGGGTCTCACGGTGACGCTGTACTTCGACATTTGTAGTCCACGACCCTACGACCCGATATACCGTCTCCAGGGCACCAAGGGCATATGCGAGATTGGGGCTGATAGGATCCATATAGAAGGAGTATCGCCAGCGGACAAGTGGGAGCGGTTTGCTTCATATTTGGAAAGGTATGACCACCCACTGTGGAAAGCACTGGAACGTGAGGCTGTTGCGGCTGGTGGTCATTCGGGATGCGATTACATCCTGATGCACGAGTTTGTGAAGGCGGTCAGAAGCCGCGCACCTACTCCGCAGGATGTTTACGACGCCGTCACCTGGAGCGCCATAGTTCCCCTATCAATAGAATCGGTGAAACGCCACGGAACCGTAGTCGAATTCCCGGACTTCACAGGCGGGAAGTGGAAAAGAAACTTGCCAATCGAAGTATGAAGGTAGCCCGGGGAGGCACACACAAATCCGTTAGCGCAGCAGTGACGCTGACAACTTGGTGTGCGTAGACACTGGGGTTTAATCTACTCTATACTTACAAGGTGTAGAAAGCGTTCTGACCCGAAATAGGTAGTTGCCGATCATTTGCACAGCGATGCAGATCGCATATTCTAGAATAGCCGACGGTAGGGATTGACACCGATGAACCTGGGAATTGAGGAGTTGCTACGACAGTCGTCACTGATTGCCTCCCTAGAGGGCAAGCGGGTTGCTGTTCTCGGTCATCCTGCTTCTGTAGACCATGGGGGGCGACACACGATGGACGTCCTGAGTGAATGTACGAACCTGGTTGCTGCTTTTGGTCCTCAGCATGGGATGAGAGGCGACAAACAGGACAATATGATTGAATCGGACGACTACATTGACCCGAAGCGGGGTATACCAGTTTTTAGCCTCTATGGTAAGGTGCGGCGTCCCACCGATGAAATGATGCAGGCGTTTGATGTTCTACTTGTTGACCTTCAGGACGTGGGGACCCGCATATATACTTTCATCACCACGCTTACTTACATGTTGGAAGCGTGCGCGGCACACGGAAAGAGTATATGGGTGCTCGACCGACCTAACCCTGCAGGAAGACCAATCGAAGGCACCATTCTAGAGGAAGGCTGGGAAAGTTTTATCGGCTGCGGACCGCTTATTATGCGTCACGGTATGACTCCAGGGGAGATTGCTAAATGGTACGTTGACCTGAAAGGACTGGACGTTGAATTGAAGGTGCTCACTATGAGTGGTTATCGCCCTGATGCGCCGCCGGGGTACGGCTGGCCACTGCATGAATTGTCATGGGTAAATCCGAGTCCCAATGCATCGAGTTTGAATATGGCTCGGTGCTTCCCGGGAACGGTGCTCTTCGAAGGGACGACTTTGTCGGAAGGCAGAGGCACGACCACACCTCTGGAGGTTGTTGGCGCACCAGATATAGACTTTGAGCAGATACTTGAGCGCATGGAGTCACTTTCGCCGCAATGGCTTGGTGGATGCATCCTTAGGCCTTGCTTCTTCGAACCTACCTTTCATAAGCATGTCGGCAAACTGTGTTCAGGCATTCAGATTCACACGGACAACGACCGTTATGAGCACGAAAAATTCAAGCCGTATCGTATAGGTGCTCTTATGCTCAAAGCGATCCGACTCGAATACCCAGACTATCCGATATGGCATAACCTTCCGTACGAATACGAAACCGAGCGATTGGCGATAGATTTACTTTCTGGAGGCACGTTTCTGCGAGAGTGGGTCGACGATCTAGGGATGGGTCCCGACGACTTTGATGCCAGAGTCGTGCCTGATGAGGAAAAATGGGCAGAGATCCGGAAGCCTTACCTACTCTACTGAGAAAGTCATCCCCGAATTAGAGTACACCATAGTATTTTTCTGCCAAAATGGCAATTGATGTGGCATTTTGAGGCTGGGTTAATAGATTCCATATGTCCGCGCTACTTCGATCATCGCTCTAATGTTTTCAAAAGGGGTATCCCGCCCGCATTGGTCTCCTGTTGAGAGAATAAAGCCACCACCCTCAGCGGCAAGGTCAATGCATTTTTTCGACTCGCGGCGGACGTCATCGGGACTTCCGCGTAGCATGACGTCTGTTGTGTGAAGGTTGCCCATAAGGCTAATCTTATTTCCAAACTCGCGCTTGAGCCGACCGAGGTCGCAGTCGCCCATAGGTGGTATCTCAAGAGGGTTTATGGAACTGAGATCAGTCTCTTCCGCGGCTATTTTGACAAGAGCATACTCTGGTCCGCAGCAGTGAATCTGACTGGGAATTCCGGCATCTTTACATATTCGTGTGATGGCTTGTAGCGTGGGGAGTGAAAGTTTTCGGAAAATTGGCTCTGGATTCCAGATCATGAAACCGGAGATGCCAATCAAAATCATGTCTGGCTTGAGCGCTACAAGTTTGCGTGTCCGGTCCACAATCTGCTGACTTTGGCGTTCACATCGCTCTGTTACTGCAGATTCGTTGTCGTAATACTCGTAAACCCCTTCTGGACCCATCTTCAAACCTGGGAGAGTAACGGAGAATCCCACCACACCATCCTCACCCATCATTTCATTGGCAACATGGAATGCCTTGAATCCGTCATAATTCGTTCTGCGCTCCACGTCTTCCCATTCCTTCGGGGGTTCCGAGCTAAGCCCCACTTTCTCAGGAGGTACGTCATGAGTCGGGGGATCGGCGATGTAATACACGGTCAAATGTGGGCCCCAGACCTCTTTTCCGTGGATTCTTGCATGCATGCGAGTATAAATTCGATCAGGTGTCCGCTTGATGATCGCCTCTTTCCAGTGTGGTCCTGCCAGTCTTGCTTCTTGCTCGTCGGGTAACTCGATAGGCACGGCTGGTAGCCATCCATCAAACCCAAAGTACTTGACGGCATTGATATAAGCCTGCCATATAGGAGGATCATGATACAGGTAGATATCCCAGAATGGCTTACCCGTGAGTTTGCAAGGAATCATATTGGACATGTCTGGCGCAACCGGTACGATGTCCGGCTGGCGATTCTTCATCGCTGTAAGCATTCGTTCTTTCGAGTTCATCGTGTGTTGGTGCCTGAAGCCGACCGAAGTCTGGGTGAGAAATGAGTTCACTGCCTTGTTAGATAAATATGGGCTTGCTACCTGCACTGATCGTGTGAATCAGTCCGTTTAGTTTTCGGAAGGACACTGTCGAATACAGATTAAGCCGCGATGGCAATGGTCTGATATGCGGGCGCTGGCGTACAACGATGGCACAGGTGCGCAACGGAGGAAACCAGAGTGCGGCGGTGAAAAATTTACCTTGTGCGAGAAAGTAGGATAGCAATATGAACTGGCAGGTAGATGTCACAGGTAGCAGATTTGAGTGGATGTCAGAGGATGAACTGCGGTCGCACCAGTTAGAGGCGCTGAAGCAGACTCTCGCGCAGGCAGCGAAGTCGCCGTGGTACTCTGACCTTTTCAAGAGAATTGACTTCAGACCGGAAGACGTCAAGTCTTTGGAAGACATAACCAAGTTGCCGTTTACTACCAAAGAGGACCTCAGGCTTAGTTATCCGGACAAAATGCTTGCGGTACCGCGCGAAGAGGTCCTGCGGATGCACACCTCAAGCGGGACGACTGGCAAACCCACGGCGATATTCCACACCCGCGAAGATGTTGACTGCTGGGCTGAACTCATGGCTCGTTGCCTTGCCATGGTCGGGGCGACCTCAAGAGATATTTTCCAAAATATGTCAGGTTATGGTCTTTTTACTGGTGGGCTGGGACTGCACTATGGTGCAGAGCGATTGGGTATGTGGGTAATACCAGCGGGTCCTGGCAACACAACTCGGCAAATCACCCTGATCCGTGATTTTCATGTCACGGTTATCCATGCTACTCCCAGTTATGCGATGCATGTGGCCGAAAGGATGCTCCAGGAAGGCGATGATCCTCGGACGCTTGGGATAAGGATTGCTGCACTCGGGGCCGAGCCATACACCGAGGAACTTCGCCAGAAACTCGAGAGTTTGTACGGCTTTAAAGCGTACAACAGTTACGGTCTGAGCGAGATGAATGGTCCAGGTGTGGCGTTCGAGTGCCAGTTTCAAAACGGTCTTCATTTTTGGGAGGATGCGTTCTTTGTTGAGTTGGTGAACCCAGAGACTCTGGAGCCTACAAAACCCGGCGAAGTTGGAGAACTAGTTATGACGACACTTCGCCGAAAAGCCATGCCGCTAATCAGATACCGCACGCGCGACCTGACTCGACTAATCAAGGGAGAATGTCCCTGCGGGCGCAAGCATGTGAGGCTTGCACGTATGGTTGGGCGCTCGGATGACATGCTTATAATCCGCGGAGTGAATGTGTTCCCGAGCCAGATTGAGGAGGTCATTATGCGAAATGCTTGGCTGGGAGGGAACTACGTGCTTTATTTGACAAAGAAGGAGTCGCTTGACCAGTTGACCGTAAGAGTGGAGATGGCAAAGGGCGCATTCGATGGTTCAATCCAGACTCTGCGCGAGAGGCGTGCCGAGTTGCAGAGACAACTGCGGGAACAGATAGGCTTTACGGCGGAAGTAGACTTGCTCGAACCCGGTAGTCTTCCGGTCAGTGAGGGCAAAGCAAAGCGTGTGATTGACGAGCGGGAATAGGAGAGTGAAGCGATGTATAACGAAGTAAGGGTATTTGTGGAAAACAAGCCAGGCAAACTTTCTCGCGTTGTCGAACTCTTAGGCAATGCGCACATAGATTTGCTTGCCCTAGATGTGGCGGACGAGGGACAGTACGGGGTGTTCAAAATCCTGACCGCCGAGCCCGACCGAGCACGCCAAGTTCTCGCGGATGCTGGCATGACTGTCGCTTTTAATCGTGTGGCAGTGATTGAGATTGAGGACAAGCCGGGCGGATTGATAGGTTTGGCAAACGCACTCGAGAGGGGCGGCCTGAATGTGACGGAGGCATATGGATGTATCCTTGAGCGTGGGAAACGCGCACTTTTCGTCATAAAAGGGGAAAACTTGGAAGCAATTGAATCCGCCGCCAGCGAGGCTGGCTTGAAGTCGCTTGAAAGCCTCAAATAACTACACTAGCCGCGTACTCCGCATAGTATTGAGAGCCCCCGATGCTGTACCTGCCCGCATTTGTCAGCTGGCAGTGGTGACTTTATCTTCTATCTGGACTCGGCACGACTCGCAAAACTGAGACAACTTACGATCGGTGTCCTGAACAGTGTTTGAGAAGAACATCACGCATTGCGGGTTCAGGCAGTGCTGAAGCCCAAAAGTATGTCCCAATTCGTGGATAACCTCCTTTATGGTGCGTTCGGCGAGTAATTCGTTATCTGACGCTTGCCCGTAGAACTCCGGTCGGAGGCGATGAATGGAAACGACCGCAACTTTCCCATGAATCACTGCCTCACCGAATACGAATCTCAGTCGGGGGACATATAAGTCAACATTTGTTATACCGAGGATTCGAAGTCCGTCAGGTGGCAGGTGTGCGGCAAGTCTGCGAAGTATGACAGTCGAGTGATACTGGCGGCGCGACGCGTCGAGAGCATCCGGCGGCACGGTAATTGCGGGTAGAATAGCCGGCGACAAGTGAAAGCACGATTCCACGCCTTTCGCAATCCTGTCCAGTATGTATGTTCCGACGCCATCCAGCGGAAGGATATAGATCCTTGGCATTTCTTACTCGTTTGCTATCAGCAGTGCACGTGCTGGGCTTCCGTCACCCTTTGCAATACGCAGGGGAAGGCAAACCAATGTATAGTTGCCTGCTGGGACCTTGTCCAGATCGAGTCCCTCGGCAACAACTACGCCTGCACTTAGCAAAGTCATATGTGTGGGATGACCTGGTGTCTTGTACTTTTCCACAGACAAATAATCAATACCCACCAGCCGCATGCCTTTGTCAATGAGCCACTTTGCCGCCTCTGGGTCAATGTAGGTGTAATCGGTCCGGAATTCCCGCAGACTTTTGAACAGACGGTTGCGCGTCTTGAATAATACACGCGTGATACCTGCCTGGATCTTGGCAGATTCAAGCACAGGTATGTCAATGGCGGGGACATCTCCTACGTCGCATACCTGGCACTCGCCAATCAACGATTCTAGCGGCAGTTCGTCTACCGTCGTACCTCCTTCCACAAAGTGGAGTGGAGGGTCAATGTGCGTGCCGACGTGCGAAGGCATTTTAAGGAGTGAGACGTTCGAACTTGCTCCCTGTGAAATGCGGCTTAAGGCCTCGACTTCTACCTTCGGTTCGCCTGGCCACACAACCATCTCGGGGGTAATGGGTAGAGTGATGTCATAGATTTTCATTATGTCCTCCCTTGAGTTATCTCACCAACCAGTGGTGTGATGTTTTGAAAACATCGGCTTCAGTTGGTCATTCGTTTACAAAGTGACCAAATAGTAAGTCCTCCTGTGACACCGAAGCATAAGAATACGAACCAGTCACCCATTCTTGTGTAAAGAGTCTTGCGGCGTAGAGGTACGATTTTTGCCTTTACTATTCCCTGTTCAAAGATCCCCTTTCTAGCAAGTATCCTACCATGAGGGTCGATAATACATGAGACACCTGTAGTCGCCGCGCGCACGACGTACCTGCCATTTTCGATGGCACGTAATACTGATTTTGAAGCATGTTGCTCCGCTGCTGCGGTGCGCTCAAACCATGCATCATTGGTGATGATGCATAATATTTCTGCTCCGGAGTGAGTCAAGGTTCTGCAAATGTAAGGGAAGATGGATTCGAAGCATATCGCCAACCCAATTTTTGTGCGTCCCGCCTTCAGTAGATTGAAATCTGTTCCAGCGGTTAGGTCAACGGGGGTTACGCGGTAGTACGAGAGAAATGGAAGGTACCTGCGAGCGGGTACATATTCGCCGAACGGTACCAGCCGAACTTTTGAATACCGTCCTACTATTCCCTGACCTGGAGCGATTAAGAAGCCTGAATTAAAGTATCTGCCCTGTTGGTCTTCATCATGAGCGCCGAGGAGTATGTAAGACCTGGTTTCAAGAGCAAGTTGGGAGAGCGAATACTCAAGGAACTGGTCCCTAGCGGGGTAACCTGGCTCGGCAGTCTCGGGCCATACTATGAGAGTCGCGCCTGCAAGTGCGGCTTTCCTTGTCAGGCTCCAGTATGTCCCGTGGCATCGTTCGAAGTATGCAAGATCATGCTCAGTGTCAGTGTTGATATTTCCTTGGATGGCAGCAGCCTCGACTTGTCTATCAGTAGGCATTGGTGAGCGCATTGCAGCGACTCCGTATACTAATACTGCGGACAACAGAAGCAGGACGGCACAGACCTGGTAACTTATGGACCGCCGCCCGGTATTCCAATACGTCGCTATGTTGGCAAGCATTGCATTCCAGGCGGCAATGAGAAAAGATACGCCCCACACACCTGTGAGGCTTGCGATTTGTATAAGGGGCAACAGTTGATGCTGGGAATATCCGATGTCTCCCCAGGTAAACCCCAGCATGCCGATGGACCTGAGCCATTCCATGCATACCCATGCGGAAGGCAGTAGGAGTAGTCGTCCCCATGGCCCCAGCCTAATTCCCGCATATCGGACTGCTAGTACCCACGCAACTATGTACAAACTTTGAAACAACGTGAGAGCAAGCCATGGGAGTTTGCCAAAAATGGCAATCCAATACAAGTGACATCCGAAGAATCCCGCGCCAAACGCCAATCCGCAGGCCAGGGTAGTTCTGAGCCTGGGATGAAACGAGAGGATCATCAGTGGACAGAGGCTTACCCAGGAGAGCCACCAGAAGTTTGTCCTGGGGAAAGCAAGCGATAAGACTGCTCCACAGATTAAGCATCCAGCCCAGGCTGTCACTCTCGGCTTCTTTGCGTTGAATATAGACATCCTATTTGCTATAATCGCCCCGTGAGAACCGCTCTTTGGTCTACACTCTTTGTACTGATTTGTGCTTTTCTTCAAGGTTGTGCGCGCACGCCGGTAGGCACACCCTCGACCTCAAAGCGTGAGATGACTTTCCAAATTGAGTTCAATGCGCCAATCAATGAGGCATACTACTACTTCGTCGCAATTGATACAACTGGTGGCGAGCCGCATCCTACTCCTGTATTTCCGACCATTAATACGGGCGACCGATGGCTGACTGGCTCGGCTACATACTTTGTCCAATACCACCAGGGGCAATACATGGTTTTTAGAATCAACAATTTGGATACCTTTGACATTACTCAAATTGGCACGCCGCTTCGTTTTGATAGGCGTGATCCTTCCAGGTTGAACTTTACGCTAGATCTCAATGCAATCAACGCCTCGGGAGAATCAGTGGACATAAACATAATCACCTGTGACCAAGTTTCTGCGCCCAACCGTTTCATTGACGCAATCGGTCCCCTTGGCACGCAATACTTAGAGATCGGCATCACGTCTGACCACGATGTCACCAACACAGGCATTGAGCCTACCGACGATGTTTTAGACCAGGATGGTAAGCCCGTGAGTCCGGGCGAACTTACTCGTCCGTTGGACATCAAGAGTTTCTTCATCAACGTGGATGTCTGAATTAGTAATAAAACTCACCCATGCTTGTATCAACGACCTGCCCATATTGTCCGATGCCGAATCGCTCTTGGACTGGGAATGCTTTAAGCCGGAGGTCAAGCCTTAGCCCTTTGTCGTTTCTGAACCCCATTTCGTCGACCCAGATGAGTGAGGCCTCCCAGCAATGCAGGTCACGAGTTATGCGAATCGCCCGATAGTCGAACCTCTTTTCCAATCCATTCCAACCGATCAGCCCGTCAACCTTCCAGTTCTTCCCTAGGGGTACGTCGAACCTGCTTCGGACGAGGTCGAACTTGCCTTCTTCGAGATTGTACCTGCTCCCAAGGTCCAGCGCTAGGTGGTTGGGGTCCCCCACCTGGATACGAGTGACCAGGCTGCGCCAGCGTGAACTGTTCAGATTGTATCCCGTGGCAATGGAATAACCAAACTGGTTTGCAGGGCGTGCGGACAATCTGAGTGTCAGGTCATGCCAAGGGTACTTGTCCTGGCGGAAATCGTATCCTGTCGAAAGGCTCCACTTGAGGATATCCTTGTCTTGGTAATCCAAAACTGCCCGCATGTAGTTATAATCGCCAGCGTAATCAAACCTGAAGGGACTGAATCCCTTAGGTTGTTGATAATTATATAAGATGCGCCCTTTCATGTAGTCGCTGAACCTAGACGTCAGAGTCATGTTTGTTTTTGTAACAAACTGAGCCATGTCGCTTGCGTACAGCGCCTGTCGAAATCCGCCACTGACGGTCAGTTCATTCCTGCTGCCAAAGTCGAGGGTCTTACCAATCAGGTCAAAGTCGAAAAGGAATCGGTCCCTTGTCACTCCTGATGGCTCTTCGTGATAACGACCCAGGCTGAACTTCAATCTTGCTGGGAAGCCGAAGGGGCTCTTTATTCCACTGCGAAATGTGTCGGTCTCCAGCGAAATCTCTGGAAGGCGATCGAGGCTGCTGTAAAAGTCGTCGCCTGTGTAGTCGCTGCCATCGAGGTCGAACCGCTTGCTGGCAATCAGAGAGATGCCGTATTTGCCTGTCTCGTATCTCATGTCGATGCCCGATTCCATCTCACGATCGGCGGAGGCAAAGCCAGAACTATTGTAAGTCCGCAAGTCTGTTGAGAGCACCACGTTCAGCCTGGGCGAGAACGTCTGGGTATGCCTGAAGGAGGTTGTGTAACTGGAATAGTCTCCCATCCCTTGGCTTGTATTGTACCGGTAGGCAAGCGAGGTGCTCGAATTAGTGCTGTGGTGACTTAGTGTGATTTCGGAGTTTTGTGAGGTGGTGCCTGGGTAATATAGGTAGTTGTTTCGGCGGTAATCAGCGCTCAGGCTGAGATTGAGTGTGCCGAGTGACTGCTGATGCTGGAACCGGCTGGTAAGATTGGTAGAGCCGACTTCTTGGTCATAGAGGTAATACAGTGAAACAATTCCTGACCTAGCGCCTTTGTAGGTATGTTCGATACCTGTGCCCACACCTTTCTTAGACATCAAATCAAGTTTCACGAAGCCTTGTTCATTCTTTGTTGCCCTGTATGCATATGCTCCTTTGACGAACGTGCCTTCCTCAGCGCTTGAGCCTACCTCTGGCACAAATGTTTGCCCAAATCCTCTGATTGGAATCACCAATGAGTTCACGGTAAAAAGCCTGTTTCCCAAGCCTACGAAAGATACCCTCCGCGCCACAATCTTGCTGTCAGGGTATATATCCAGTTGACGTGCTTCGAGCAAGTAGTGAGGCTTCTCGAGTCCACAGGTAGTAAAGGTCCCGTTAGTGACTTTAACGTACTCATCGCTACCGCTGAGCGACGCACTCTGTAGGAACGCATCGGTAAGGAGACGTCCCTGCAATGAACCTGGTTGGAGGACACTGCTTGCCTTCTCAACCACCCATTCTCTTGTCTTCATATTCAACGTCAACAGTTCCCCTATCGCACTGTAATCAGCGGTGGAGAACCTGACATTGCCGCGGAAGACGGCGATGTTGGTCTGGAGGTCAGCCTGCGCCTCTTCACATTCCACAGTGAGATCACGATATTTCGCCTGGACGCCACCCGTCGCAATGATGCTCTTGTCTGGATACCACCTCACATTTCCTGCGGTCATAGTAATGAAGTCTTCGTCACCACACCGACCTGCCGATGTGGAGCCCAGCAGCAATGCAAAAGCAATGAGAATGAAGGCAACGGTTCTTGGAACAGCTCGTTTGCACTTACCAAGGGATTCTCTCTTCATTGTGGATAGGTCACAGATTGTCACCTGATTGTTTGGCGTATAGGAGACCAGATTTCTGACTCCGTCGAAGCAATCGCGCAGTGTACGGCGACTTAAACGTCGAATGTTGGGTCTCCTTACTCTTCGCGCCATATCAGGTAAAGCCCGACCAGTCCGAAAACTATGTTTTGTGACCAGCCTGCTAGGAATGCCGGAATCATTCCGCCAATGCCCAGTGCCTTTCCGAGCCAGATATTGTTTTGGTAGAGAAACATGATGACGATGCCGAGGAGTATGCCCGAATAACTTCCCGAGCGTGCAAATCTTACCGCAAGCGGTGCTGCGCAAAGCGCGAATACAAGGCAGGAGAAAGGTATTGATACTTTGAAGTGGAGGTTTACCAGAATGTCATTGACTTGGCGTCCTGTTTGCCCAAAGAGTTTGGCTTGGCGGCTCAACTCTGCAAAACTCATTTCCTCCGGCGTACGCTGTGCCTCCCAAAGGTCAGCCAGCATTCTCTTTAGGTTAAGCCGCATTTGCTTGAACTTCGCTTCGTATTCGGTAAACCCACTTTTGCCGATTTTTCTGAGCACGCCATCCCAGAGTGTCCACAAGTTATCGCGGTTTGTGGCAATCCTTGCAGTTATCAGAGTGGGATAACCGCCGGGAGCCGGAGTTTCGTAGACCATCACATTATGCAGTACTACTTCCCGCGAACTCGGACGCTCCACCCGTTGCACATAGAAATAGTAGTTTTCGGAGTTGAAGAAAACGTTTTCCTGGATAAGAGGGGCATTCTGCAATCCGTATATGAGGCGCACCGTTCGCTGTGCCTGGCGGTTTGCCCATGGTGTAACGCTTTCACCAAACCAAAATGCCAGCAGACTAGCCGCCAACCCTACGACAAATATTGGTAGGAATATGCGCCGAAGAGGTGTTCCTGCCATGCGCATGGCAGTAATCTCACTGTCGCGTGCAAGCCGGTTTACTGCCAGAGAGGTCGCAAATAGTGTCGCAAGTGGGAGGACTATTCCGATAACCCATGGGATTTGGAAGATTACCAGTCTCGCCACAAGCGGGAATGGCACTCGGCGGCTCACAATATAGTCGAGGTTATCGTAGATAACGCGCCCAATAAGCAGGACCATGAAGGCAAGAACGCTGACCAGGAAGGGCGCAATCATCTCCTTCACGACATATTTGTCCATAACCTTCATCGCGGTCCTCTCCTGCCGGATTATAGCATGAGGGGTAATGATGTGGCTATTGCGAGAATGCCTCTTTGCTCCTGGAATATGCACGCTTCGTGTGGCGGTAATGATAAGCAGTATTAACGAGTGGCATGCCGGATGAGAGTATCAGGCAAGTCGCTCTACCTGTGCTGTCCAACGCGTTGCCACGCCGCGGCTATGGTTGCATGCAAAAATTGAGAAATTTTTGAAAATTCTCATTTGATGATATGACATCTCCGCGGGAAGTGACTAGAATGCGCATTAGAAGGGTATTAAAGCATTGGATGCTCCTGCAGAACCTCGCGGGTGGCACCGGCTTATCCCCCTTCAGACTGAAAGTGCCCAAAGGGGGGCTTTGCATGCGATGTTTTGCTTGTGGGGTAGGCTACGGGCCAGAATCTAAGACATGCCCAATTTGTGGGCGTGATCTCGAGACTGACCCCGACCGGTACTTTAGAGCAGGCATGGATGCAATCAGTGCAGGAGACATTGAGGAAGGGGTCTCCCTATTGGAGGATTGCTCCAGGCTTGATCCGAATCACCTGAGTGCTCGGTTTAATCTGGGTGTTGCATACTCCCTTGGTGGTCGTCATGACCTTGCAGTCAGGGAGTTGTTTGCTGTGGCTCAGAAAGATCTGGAATATCCGGGTCTGCTTACGGCACTGGGTCAAGTGGCCTTTGGTATGTATACTCACCACATTGAGCAGGCTGAAGCCCACAAGGAGCAAATGCTTGGCTTCTTGCTGGCGGCAATTAGGCTGGATCCTGAAGATGTTGATGCGCTGGTAACCCTCGGGAATGTGTACATCGAACTTGGCTTACCGGCTGATGCCCTGCGTTATCTTGAGCGCGCAGCCGTGATTGTTCCGGAATCGCCTGTTGTGTACTTTGCGATGGCAAGGGCACTTGAGATGTTGGGCAGGCGCCGGCAGGCTGCTCTGATGGCGAAAAAGTACCTCGCACTTGCCCCACCTAACGACAGGTTCAAGTCAGAAGTTGAAAACTTTATGCACAACCTTTTGCAGGGCACCCGGGCCACTGCCGACGGTTAACCAGGTTGTATTCAGGTGGTCTGTCTGGTCCACGTGTTTGAACTTGGTGATAGTCCGCCGGCCGGGTGCCTTATGCTCGCTTGAACGAGGCTGTTATATCCTCGTCCCGCTCGATGATGTTTTTCTTGACGTACCGCGATTTTGCAATGCGCTCCTTGAGCGCTGACTCGTAAGCCGCTGAATCAATGGGGAGGTCAATGGTTTTATCCGTCCATGCCGAGTAAAGCATGGCGTTGGCAATTTCCACTGACTTAATCCCTTCGGGTGCTGGTGCTATCAGCGGAGCGCCGTTGAGAATGGCATCCACGAAATTCTGTGTGATGACCTTATGCCCACCTGCTGGACCGCTTAATGGGATTTCCACATTCCATACTGGCGGGCGGGCAAATCCCTGCTTGGATGTCTTCAGGAACTCACTTGCTGGCGTTTCGTTTCGTGTGAATTGGATCTTTCCGCCCTCGATTACCACTCGTCCCATGTCGCCTGCTATTTCCAATCTGTTCGTGCCAGGTGCCTCGCCTGTGCTGGTTATAAACATGCCAGTAGCGCCATTGGGGTACTCGAGGTAGGCGGTTACTTCATCCTCGACCTCGATATCGTGCTTTTTCCCGAATCCGCAGAAACTTCGAATCTTGGACGGCATCCCAAAGAGCCATTGCATAAGGTCTAAATTATGTGGGCATTGGTTTAGCAAGACGCCACCACCTTCGCCACTCCATGTCGCCCGCCATCCGCCGCTTGCATAATATGCCTCCGTGCGGAACCAATCGGTCACTATCCAGGTTATCCGTGTAATGTCACCGAGTTCGTTCCTTTCAATCAATGACTTGACTTTTTTCCACAGCGGTTCCGTGCGCATTTGGAACATCGCCGCGAAGACTACATTTTTCACCTTCTGGGCTTCGATCATGCGTTCAGCATCTGCCTTGTGCACGGCGATTGGCTTTTCTGTTAGCACATGAATGCCGAGATTCATTGCGTCTACTCCAACGGTAGTGTGTTCGTAGTGTGGAGTCGCAATCAACACCGCATTAACAAGCCCAGATCTCAAGAGTTCTGCGCTGTCCTTAAATCGTGGTATGTCTGAAAAACCTGCCATTCGACTCTCGTCGATGTCGCACACAGCCGCGAGTTCGGCACCTTTGATTTCTCCTGCCTTTAGATAATTGGCGTGGAATGTTCCCATTCCACCTACGCCTATTACTGCAATTCTCACTTTGTCCATCATGCGTTCTCCATACCTTATTAGCGTATGACAAGACCGTGCAATTGGTCTGTGCGTTGCTGCTGGGTCGAATCTAATAATTCGGCTATTGGGGTCAGTAATCCTCCGACGCGCACGAAAATCATAGGGGAAATCTAAGGCGTTAGTGCGCGATATCCATCTGCTAACTGCATTGTGACTGGTCCGGGTGCCAGGGCAAAAACTCTTTCGTCAAGCGACTGAACCGGTACGAGTTCCGAAATTGAGTTAGTTAGGAATACCTCGTCCGCTTGGAAAATATCGTTCAAACCAAAAGATCCCTCGATGACAGGTATATTTTTGGTTTCCGCGATTTGTATGACGAGTGACCGCGTGATGCCAGGAAGCAGACCGCAGTCGGTATCCGGAGTGAAGAGATGCCCACTTTTTACCCAAAAGACGTTTGCGGATGTGGCTTCAGATACGTTACCGACTGTGTTCAGCAGAAGAGCGTCATCGAAGCCAGCGCGTCTTGCATTTGTTCTCGCGAGGATTCTCCACAAAATGCCAGTCTGCTTGACTCGCGTGAGCGGGCTTTGTTCGTCAACGCGGAAGCCAGAGACCGTCAGCCTTATGCCCTGCACATGATTTTCGGCAGTCAACGGACGGGCGATAATCATGGTTGTGGGTGCTCTGACAGCGGTATCAAACCAGGGCATACCAGTTGCACCCCGGGTGATGGTTATACGTAGGTAAGCATCAGTGAGGTTGTTTGCTGTCAAAACCTCGACTATGCCGCGTTTGATTTCTTCTGTGTCCGGCGGATCCAGAGCGATGACAGAGCAGCCATGGAGCATTCTATTCATGTGGGCATCAAGCATAAATGGCGTGCCTCGATATACGCGGATTGTCTCAAAAACTCCATCACCGTATAGGAAACCTCGGTCGAGGGCAGAAATCGCTGCTTGCCGCGCCGGCAGAAGTTCACCATTCAAGTAGACTGTTCCCCATGTATCAACACGGTTTATTTGCATCCAAGCACCTCAAGGAAAGCACGCCCTTTGTCCAACGTTTCTGAATACTCCATTTCTGGGTTCGAGTCAGCCACGATTCCGCCGCCAACATGGAAATAGCATACGCCGTTTTTTACCACCGCGGTCCTTATCGCAATACTTAGGTTGACTGAACCTTCAAATCCCAACCAGCCGATCGAACCAGTATACACGCCGCGGCGCACTGGCTCAATCTCATTGATGATTTCCATGGCTCTAATCTTAGGGGCGCCGGTTATTGAGCCGCCTGGGAAACAGGCTGTCAGGAGATCGAGAGGACTGCACTCAGGACGAAGACGCCCGGTGACTGTCGAAACTAGGTGGTGAACGGTCGCGTGGCTCTCGACAGTGAAGAGTTCGGGAACGTGTATTGACCCGTATTCGCAAACGCGTCCGAGGTCGTTTCGTTCCAAGTCAACGATCATTACGTTTTCAGCGCAGTCTTTTTCGCTTAATACAAGTTCGTGCCGTAGACGGTCATCGTCTGTTGGGGTATGACCACGCGGGCGGGTGCCCTTGATCGGTCTGGTCAACACACGTCGGTCAAGCGGATTATAGTTTAGGAAACACTCAGGTGATGAACTCACAATCTGGGCATCACCAATGTTGAGGAAAGCAGCGTAGGGAGCCGGATTACATGCCCTTAGCCTCAAGTACATTTCCCATGGGCTCATCTCAACAGAAACGCTAAACCTTTGCGAGATGTTTGCCTGGTATATATCCCCAGAAGCGATATAATCAATTACCCGTTTGACAGCGGAACAATATTCAGCCTTGCTGTGGCTGGAGGCGACGTACCTGGGTCTCTTGCTGGGTGCCTCTGTCACATTCAGTTCGTTCCTCGCGCCATAGATCAACTCCTCGAGCAGAAGTACATTTCGCAGCGGCTCACAGATTCCGTCGAATGCGTAACCGTAGACGCCAATTCTCCGCTCGTGATGGTCAAAGACTGCAACGGAGTTGTACAGACCCAGCCAACAATCAGGGATGCCGACATCGTCAGGCTTTGTAGGCGGCACTCTCTCGAGGAAACTATTGAGTTCATACCCGAGATAACCCACTGCACCGCTCGGAAAGACAGGTACTCCTATTGGGTCAAGCGAGAATTGGCGATAGACTTGACGGAGTATGTCAAACGGAGACTCGTCGAGGGTCGTAGCGGCGCCTGAGAGGGTCAAAGTGCTTCGGCGCTCATGTGTGATGAGAGTCCCGAAAGGCTCGAAGCACAATAATGAGAACCTGCCGCCCACGGCATGTGGTTGGCTCTCAAGAAGGACAGCACCCGGCAGATTCTGAATTTGGGCGAATACGTCTGCCGGTTCCACCCATCTCGTGATATTGCGGCTTATCGTCCTTCTGTTGCAGGTTGTGGTGAATCCCACTTTCGTGTCCACGTTAGAATTGCCCTTCTTAGGGTTTTGGCTTAGCTGGAAAGTGAAGCAGGCATTCTGCATGAGTGAGCATTTTCGACGCCAAGACTTTTCTGGCTCAGAATAATGTCATTTTTGGTTCTTTTCTCGCCTCAATAACTTTGCGCCTTGCCGCAGCGATGTCTGCTACCAAAGATGCACGTGCTTCCTCGAACTCAGACCCGACTTGGCGTAATATGTATGCGGGGTGGAGTGCGGCCATTGCGTACCTTGCGTAAGGTGACGTGAACCAAATGCCGCGCTCTTTGGTCATCCGAAAATCTTTATGTATGATCTGGTTCGCCGCCGGGGCTCCCAGGCACAGGATAACGATGGGTTTGATAATCTCGAGTTGTTTCCGAAGCCATGGAAGGCATGCGTTGATTTCTGAGATTTTGGGAGGTCGGTTGCGTACACTCCCATTCTCAACGATGGATGCACGGCACTTCAGGACATTGCATATGTAAATATGCTTCCGTGTAATCCCGTTTTCCCGAAGCGCCTGGTCAAGGAGTTGTCCGGCTCTTCCCACAAATGGTCTGCCGGTCGCATCCTCCGTAGCACCTGGTCCCTCGCCTACAAGTACCATTGGAGTGTCGGGGTTTCCTTCGCCGAAGACCACATTAGTCCTGGTCTCGCAGAGTTCGCAGTTTCGACAATCCATTGCCTTTAGCCGTAACTCTTCCATCTGCCGGACGACATCAGACATATTACGGTGCCCCCAGTCTATCCATCACGCGCCGTAATTTGTCATAGGTTGATTCAAGGGCTTCTGGCACCACCTTAGTGTCAGCAAGCACTGGCATGAAGTTGGTATCTCCATCCCAGCGTGGTACGATATGCCAGTGCACATGATCCACGATCCCTGCTCCGGCCGTACGCCCTAGATTGACGCCAATATTGAACCCGTGTGGCTTCATTGCTTCATCCAACAAACGGACCATGTATCTGAGGGTAGTTTGGATTTCCAGTAGTTCTGTGCTTTCGAGGTCGTCTAGGTTCGACGTGTGTTTGAAAGGTGCAACCATCAAGTGGCCGGGATTGTACGGGAAGGAGTTCATTATGGCAAATGCTGTCTCACCGCGGTAGAGGATCAGATTTTCTCTATCGCGGTTTTCGGCTGGCTTGGTGCAGAATATACATTGCCTTTCGCCTTCGTCTGCCTGCTCTATGTAAACCATACGCCACGGAGCCCAGAGCCGGTTCACCGCGTACCTCCCGAATCACTTTCTTTAATAATACGAGATAATCAACGAGTTCCACATTATTGTTGCGCTCAGACAGCGTTTGGTGCTCCTTAGAAATGTTGCTATGCTACTGGAAACTCCATGATTAATTGCGGATGGTGATCTGCTTGATCCTATCACCCACTTTGATTTGTTCGACGTTTTCCATGCCCTTGATGACTTTTCCAAACACCGTGTATCTGCCATCCAAGAAGTGTGCGTCCTCTAGGCATATATACCATTGACTGCCTGCGCTGTTTGGTTGGCTTGTCTTGGCCATACCGACCGCGCCCTTTTCGTGCTTGAACGGCGTTGGTTCATCCTGGATGGTGTATCCTGGGCCTCCCCTGCCCGTACCCGTCGGGTCGCCCGTTTGAGCGACAAAGCCAGGCTCAACACGGTGGAAAATTAGCCCATCGTAAAACTTTGCCTGTACCAACTTTATGAAATTACCCGCTGTAATTGGAGCCTCCTTGAGAAACAACTCTATCTCGAAAATCTTACCATTTTCCATCTCTACAACGGCCACAGGTTTTTCGACTTCTTTCCTCGGAGGCTCTGGGCTTTCCGTTTGGTCTCCAGGTGTCTTCGTTTGGATAGCAGGAGCCGGAGCCTTGTTGCTAGGACTTTCGACGTCTTTTTTGGATTCTCTGCAGCCGGTCAGGATCAGCCCTATGATGAGTGGAAAGACGAAAGCAAAGGTTACTATTCTTGTGCGCACTGCCCTCACCAGTGATTATGATGATTTGTTTTGTCCGGCGAGCAGTATAGCCGTCTTTCACGGAGAGTGTCAAGGTATAAGGGAAGGGTTCGGCGAAGATGCCGACGAGCAGAGTTGTTGGGGGGCATACGACGGTCGGGTTCTCAATTGTTCATCACTACCCTCCGCCAATGTTTGGAGCCCTTGATGGGTGGCATGGGGTCCACCAAGAAGTGGATCCCTGGTGGAACGCCACACAGCGCATTATGATCCATTCTACTCAGTCCACAAGTTTCTATTTCCAGACGATAACCTCCGAAAGCGTCTTTTTTGACGGTGAAGGTTTTTCGGCGGGGTATCCGAGAGATACGAGCGATACTAGTTTGTAGGTTGGTGGCATGCCTAGCATTTCTACTATCCGGGCAGCATAGGGCTTTTTATCACCTGCAACCCAGCACGCACCTATGCCATGGGCGTGTGCAGCATTAAGTATGTTTTGAGTAGCAGCGCTACCGTCTTCCAGATAATATTTCACGTCTTCACAAAGTACTGCAATGCAAGCCCCGGCTTGCGCAATGAATTTGCCATAGTCGGTTGCATCGGCGATTCTTTTTAGTGTTTCTCGGTCCTGGACAACTACAAACTTCCACGGTTGTATATTGATTGCCGACGCCGCCAGCCTTCCACAGTCAACGATGTCCTCAATGATATTCTTGGGCACAGGACGGTCTTCGTATCGCCTGATGCTTCTTCTTGTCTTCATACACTCTATTGCTTCCATTTCAACACCTCCCTGCTTTCATTTCGGTGCCTCTAACTGCTCACCCTTCTTCCAAGCGTCATGTACATCTCATAACTCGTGTCACTTATGGAAAAATACATTTGATTATACCCAAACTGGCGTGGGGTTCTCGAATCGGCTTAGAAAAAGCATGCTATAGAGCGGGTGATGAGCATGCCTGGATGGGCACGTGGAACAAGAAAAGAAGGCGGCTTTACGCTGGTGGAGATAATGATTGTCATAATGGTAATCAGCATTTTGCTCATGATTGCCATGCCGAATTTTATCAACGCGCGAGCGAATGGACGGCTCAAAGCATGCGTTTCCAATCTAAAACAGTTGGAAAGTGCAAAAGAGCAATATGCGCTCGAAAATGGCGTCAATAACGGCGAGGCCGTAGGCTGGGATAATATTGTTCCGACATATGTCAAGGAACAGCCTGTGTGCCCAGCCGGTGGGGAGTACAATCTACAGGTTATTGGGCAGGAAGTGACCTGTTCTTACCCAGGGCACGAACTCTAGCCTATTGTAATAGCAAAGTAGCAAGACCGTAGGGACCAATTTGTACTTGACATCTGCGGTTCTTTATGTCAAGTTTGCTCATTGTTTCTTCTACTAGGTTGCATCTCCAGATCTTTCTTACCCCAGGCGGGAGCGTCAAGGAAGCCACTGTTTCTTTACCCGAAACCTCGCGAAGGCGGATAATCAATCCTCTTTCGAATTCCGCGGCTTTGACTGCCTGAACTACGACATTTCGCGGGTTTACAGACAAAAGGGTTGCCGACATCGGCGAGGTGTGTTGCGTAGAGTTTTCACCAGTGATTGGGTAGGCAAGGAGCGGATTCCTTACCGAACGACCGAATTGGGACGCAGCAACATGGTCGTAATCGCGTCTGCTTGTGAGGGAAAATCGGAATGTGAATTGCCCACTCTGCGAAGCCTTGTAGTTTGTGTACCAATAGTTATTGAAGACGTAGGCATAGAGGTGTCCATTAGCGATCGGTAACGGGGATGAGAATGTTTCGTGATTAACGTCGCAGAGCGTGATAAGCGGTGTGTCTATAGAAGTCCACACAACTGTGCAATTATCATCTGATATTGAGACGTAGTCTTGTGTGCAGTACCACTGCATGCATGCACCGGGAAGCATATCTTTATCAGGTTGGATGATGCCGTTAGGTACTTCTATGCGAAACTGCGGATTTTCGAATGCGAAGGGGAATACGAAGTAGCCTGCCTCCTTTGCATAAGTTCCTTTCTTTCTTATGGTGTTGTTGAAATCTACCCGCTTGATAAGGTCCCAGAGTATTATTTCTGAGACGATTTCCGGGGTCATGTATGCCGATGTGGTGATTTGCACCACTGTGCGGTACGGAAGCCTTTGTGATGTGACAATACATTTGCCTGCTGTACCGTGGATACGCATTTCTCTACCGTATCCAGACGCATAAATATATCCGTTCAGCCCGTGCGAAGATTTCCGGTCAACCAATTCCCTGGACAGTTCTTTGTCGTACAGACTTGTTACGACGCCTCTTACGCAATCTACCTCAAGGCGGTAGAACGCATTTTCGAAACGGACTTTGTCGCTCAGGTTCTGCCTTTCGGGTTCTGACGTATCATGTGCTGATGGCAAGCACTTGACCTCGGATTTGACGTCAGACAAAGGAAACAACTTGTATCCAATGCCAGGAATGTCGGACGCCCAGAGTTCCAAGACTTTGCTTCTGTTGTCAGTTACCCTGACAAGACCGCTTGCCGGAACATCAAGGGGATTGAATACCAAGATAGAATCTCGGGGGGCTTTGATCCTAGCCGCAAAAGCCTTCAAGCCCTTTTGAAGTAGGGTTTTTGATTCCCTTGCTACTTTGTACGCAAACTGTGCCTTATAGACCCACTGCCTGACGGTTTGCTGACTTTTCGGTTCGCTTATACTACAATGCGCTCCCCAGGTGTGTTCGTCATAAAGTATAGCACTCTTCCAGGCACCCCTGAACTCTGCTTTCGGATACTCTTCACCGCAGAGCGAATATAACTTTTCTGCACTGATTAAATTTTCCTTGGATTGGCGGACGAGAGCAGTTTCACGAGCCGATGAGCCAGCGCCGTCCTCCCAATACGCACCCCCGTCACCAGAGTAGGTAGGTATCTTGTCCTTGAAATTTGCTTCGATATACTCAAAGAACTCCGGTCCTCTGCATAGTATGATCTTGGGATACGCATATCGTTTGTTCCATTCCGCCACGGTCTTCGCTAAGTCTTCTTTGAGGGGTTGATTATCCCAATATCCCCCGAAGCCTAACACTGCGTCGTATGGGTAATCTTCGCGGTCATAGCGTCGGAGGAATGCCTCGATCCCTTCCTTTGCTCGGTCGAGATCGGCGGTCAGACCTGTGGTTGTGGCTTTGGCGTAGGCATCGGCAAACCACGTAAGTACCTTGCTCCCATCTGGTCCCCGCCAGTAGAATGGCGACTTGTCAAAGAGGATGTTGAACGAATTAGCCCGCGTCAGGTTTAGTCCTGCGCTAAAGTATCTGATTCCAGCGCCTGCCAAAACCATGGGCAACGTGCCCACTTGTGTGGGGACATCACTGCTCATAGCAATGTCGAATGGTATCCTGTGTTCACGTGCTACTGAATAAGCGTAGTAGAGCGCCCTGATTAATGATTCATGGGAGCATATCCCCGTGAGCATGTTGCCATAGATCGCCTGGCAGCCGATTCGTCCCTGTTGTGCGAAGGCGAGAAACTTTTGCTTTTTGTCCGCAGGCATTAGTGATAGGTAATTGTCTTCCACCCACGCGGCTTCGGTGTTCCAAACGAAGTTCGGATATCGTTGACAGAGTTCGACCGCAAGGGAAATATTGTGGTTGTGGAGTCTAATCACCCTTTCCTGCAAATCTGTGTAGCCGATGTCCACGTGAGAACTTGGCTGTATGAATAGCAACCAACATCTTTCGGGCTTTTGGACCCACTCTGTTTTAATGTCGCCTATAGAAACTTGCGCGGGAGTTGGGGCGTTGACTGCAGGGATGCTGACTTCCTTGCGAATCATGCCGAAGAGTGGGGGCTTCAACGTTATCTTCATATTGTAGTCACCCACTCTTATGTGCGCATGACAGGGTGGGGTGCCGGGCATGAACTCGGCTTGGATTTCAATGATTTGCTTGTTCGGGTGGGTTGCCGCATAGCGAATCGTCGGACTCACAGTTAGTTTTGTAACGCCGACGGATGGTTTGCTATCGGGATCATGTGCAAGAACGATACTGTCATATAGTAGCCAAGCGCCAGCCTTGTTTGTGAGGATTATTCTATTTTCTCCCTTCCGAAGTACCCGGGCAGGAAGGTCTAGTCGGATTACATGCTCTTTACCTGCGGCGGGATCTTTGAATGACTCGTCTCCTGTTCCCTTTGGGAGTTCTGCTGTCCCGCTCTCCTTGTTTACTGAAATCTCAAGTACTGGCGGACTCGATCCATGGGTATCAACCAGGTCAATTATGAGAGGGTAGACGCCAATCGGCTCCTCTTGCAAAGTGAAAATAATAGTGAAACGATGGCTTTTCGCCCCGGCCCATCCATCCGCTGGTCCAGGGTGGATGGAGCTCCATGACCTGCCTGGGTCATCTTCGGAGGCATGGAATGTCACGTCATCGGGAAATGTCGCCAGATATGCGGAGAAATCGTTAGAGAGCGCAAACTCTTTGTAAGAGTTGTCTCGCTTGCCAATCTGCCATAAGATCATCTCTGATGAGAGTACGTTTTGTGCGACCATAGTTACTGCACTAACGACGAATGCTAGTTTCCACATGCTTTACTCCACCACTCGGTTGTACGCGTTTCAAGGCTGATGCCTGCCCGCACTGATTTCTGAAAGGGCCTGGCTGTTTGCAAAATCTCGTCCGTCATTTCGGCGCAATTCTCAAGAGCGTCCTTTCGCAGGCGCCAGGACGTTTACATCCCAGATGTCTTTAGGTTCAATACGTTTGACTGGCAGTCCTTTGCGGCGTTGACAGTCCACAGGTCTGATGATAGACTAAACCTACATCGCTTACCGTTGACTGTGTGGATGTGTTCCGCCGTGCGCTGTGCGGCGAGGTTCTCTCTGATGTGTGTCCTGGCGGAGTCGCGGTCAACGACACAAAAAATGTAATCCCGTGAGCGGCATTCTGCAAACAAGAAAATTCCTGGGTCTTTCGCAACAGCAGGCGATATGCCTGTTTCTAGCCCTGGCGACGTTCATCGCTTTCGCTCAGACGCTTGGTCATGGATTTTCTGGTTATGATGACGACGTATACATAACCAACAACCGATACGTCAAGCATGGGATGACCATAGAGGGTGTGCGATGGGCGTTTTGCACTTCCGAGGCATGTTTCTGGCACCCACTTGTCTGGCTGTCCTACATGATTGACACTGAATTATTTCGCGGATATCCCTTTGGGTACCACCTTACCAATCTGCTTCTACACATTGCCAATACTCTTGTGCTATTTGCGTTTTTGAACCGCGCGACGGGCGCTTTGTGGAAGAGCGCGTTTGTGGCGGCGTTGTTTGCTTTGCATCCACTTCATGTTGAATCAGTGGCGTGGGCTGCGCAGAGGAAGGACACACTTAGCACGCTTTTCTGGATGCTCACCATGTGGATGTATGTGCGGTACGGGCAGTCCAGCGTAGATAGAGGGAAGCCTGTTTCATCTCTATACTTCGGTGTATTGGGGCTATTTACTCTTGGGCTCATGGCTAAGCCAATGCTCGTCACACTGCCGTTCGTGCTCCTGCTTATGGATTTCTGGCCTTTGGGACGCATGAAACCTATGGTGTCGGACACAAATCCCGAAGAGACAAGTGCTCCTCAGTCCAATGGCTTTAGGACGGGAATTCGCTCCAGTATAGGAAAACTAGTCTTAGAGAAAATTCCTATGTTAGTCCTCTCAGTTGTGTTCAGCGTTATTGCGTATTGGGCGCAAAGCAGAGGAGGGGCGCTCGGCACGCTGTCCGATTATACAGTTGGAGTCAGGCTGGCGAATATTCCAGTCTCTTACATGACGTACATCGTCAAGATGCTTTGGCCCCGTAACCTCGCAGTGTTCTACCCGCATCCAGGTGACCGACTGCCTACCTGGGAGGTTCTTTTCTCGGTAATCCTATTGGTTGGCTTTACGATAATCGTAGCAAAACTGATGCGCAGGTGTCCATATATGATGGTAGGGTGGCTTTGGTTCCTGGGCACGCTCATCCCGGTAATCGGTATCGTCCAGGTGGGAGGACATGCTGTTGCCGATAGGTATACTTATGTTCCACTAATTGGGCTTTTCATGGCAATTGCTTGGGGCATACCAGACCTTTTCTCGAGGTCACATTGCGGGAGAGAAGTGCAGAATACTGGTCTAGCGGTTGCAGGAATCCTGTCCATCATTGCGTTGGGGATATGTACATATGTGCAGGTCGGATATTGGGACACAAGCATCAAACTCTTTCGGCGCGCAATAGCGGTTACCCATAGAAATCACGTCGCACACAATAACCTCGGCGTTGTGTACAAGTGGAGCAATAAGCCAGATCTTGCTATTCTACATTTTAAGCGAGCACTTGAGATCTGGCCTGGGTATCCCGACGCACAACTAAATCTGGGAACAACCTTACTTGCCAAGGGGCAGATTGATGAGGCAATGAACGTATACCGGCGAGCGATCAAGAGCAGTCCGCGTGAGCCGATGCTGTATTACAATTATGCTGTGGCGTTGACACAACTTGGAAGGATCAACGAAGCAATTGAGCAATACGAAAAGGCGATAAAACTTCGCCCTGATTACGTAAGCGCCCAGATGAATATGGGCATATTGCTTGGGAAGATTGGCAGACATAGCGAAGCAATCGCCCACTTGAAAGCGGCAGTCAATGCCCAGCCGGATTATGGTCGAGCGCATTACAATCTAGCCGCAGAACTTTATGCGGTGGGCGACTACGCCGGCGCGAGGAAGGAACTGGATCTTGCAATGAAATGTGGTCTTAAGGTTCCTGCTTGGATACGTGAAAGCCTCGAATACGATGTACCTAGGGAATGATTTCTAGACTTGCCTAAACTGAGGTCGGATGGGTGTGTGCACTATGAATAAACGGTTTGGAATGCGTGAGCAGTATTTTGTGGCGATATTACTGGGATTAGTGGTTACAGCTGTGTATCTCCGAGCCGTCACCAACGGGTTTACCAACTATGACGACGACAAATACGTGTTGGAGAACGTGACAATACACGCTGGCCCAACGCTCAAAGGCATAATCTGGGCATTTACTGCCTTCTACCAGAGCAATTGGCATCCCCTTACGTGGATATCCCATATGTTTGACTGCTGGCTATATGGTCCGAAGCCAGCGGGTCACCATTTCACAAACCTGGTGCTTCATGTGGCTGCAATGCTCATGCTTTACGCCGTGTTCGTGCGGATGACTGGATCTCCTTGGAAGAGCGGCTTCGTGGCTGGGCTTTTCGGTCTTCATCCGCTCCATGTGGAATCGGCGGCGTGGGTGGCAGAGCGGAAAGATGTACTCAGTGCCTTCTTTTGGATGCTCACGATGTGGGTATACGCTTGGTACGCCGAACTCAAATCTGCCGGTTCGAGATTATCTAACGGGGTGTATGCCCTTGTGATAGCAATCTTCGCGCTGGGGCTGATGGCTAAGCCCATGCTCGTGACTCTGCCATTTGTGCTACTCCTCCTGGACTATTGGCCGCTTGGTAGGTTGAAAACTTTGAGGGGTGAGCAAATACATTCTCTGATTGTTGAGAAAATCCCGCTTTTTGTATTGACCTTTGCGTCTTGCGTAGTCACCTATCATGCGCAGCACAGGGAGGGCGCTGTACGCACGCTCGAGCAGTTTCCGTTAGGCGTCCGTGCAGCCAATGCGCTGGTTGCATATGTGGTGTACATTCGGAAGATGTTCTGGCCTGTTGATCTAGCGGCTCTTTATCCGCATCCCGGTTCCCACTTGCCCGTCTGGACGGTGTTTGTGTCTTCCTTGGTCATAGTCGTTCTCACGGGAGCGGCACTCGTGCTGGCGAGGAGGCATCGTTATGTTGCGGTTGGCTGGCTATGGTATCTGGGCACACTTGTGCCTGTAATTGGGTTGGTTCAGGTTGGGGAGCAGGCTCTGGCTGACCGATATACATACGTTACATTGATTGGTCTTTTCATAATCTTCGCCTGGGGAGTCCCTGAGTTGTTGCGGAGCGGCAAGAGCCTAAGTAATCAAAACGCGGGATTCCGTTGTTCGCCGGTTATCACGACCAGTGGCTTTCTTTCGCTGATGGTACTGGCTGGGTTGACCTACGTCCAGATTGGCTATTGGAAGGACAGTGAGACGCTATTTAGGCATACCCTTGCCTACACACGAGGCAATGAGATCGCACATAACAACTATGGGATTGCGCTTGCTGCGTTAGGTAGAACTACCGAGGCAATGGCTCATTTCCGCCGAGCCATTGAACTGTCTCCTCAATATCCGGATCCTCATGGAAACCTTGGTAACATTTATGACTCTATGGGGCGTCTGGATGATGCAATCAAGGAGTACGAAGCAGTGCTTAAACTAAATCCTGGCGACGCACGGGCATACTACAATCTGGGCAATGTCCTGGCAAAGAAAGGCAAAGCCAAAGAGGCTATGGAGCAGTATGACAAATCGCTTGAGAAATCGAGGAATAACGCAGGCGCGCATATTAATCGCGGTAAGATGTTTGCAGCGCAGGGTAAGATTGAGCAAGCCATAAGGGAGTATCAGGCTGCAATTAAGGCTAATCCACTGATTGCAGAGGCACATTACAATCTCGGACTGGCTTATAAACGCCAGAACAGGCTTGATGAAGCATTGAAGGAATACCACGAGGCGATTCGTCTTGAGCCAAAGTGGCCGGCTCCACACAATAATCTGGCGAACGTGCTTCTTCTGCAGAAGAAGTACGATGAGGCGATATCTGAATATAAAGAGGCTATTCGCCTAAACCCTGCTCATGCCGAAGCGCACAATAACCTTGCAGCCGCATACATGTACGTTGGGCGGTATGCTGATGCGTGGAAAGAAATCAGGCTTGCCCGAAAATATGGTTTCAATCCTTCTCCGCTATTGATTGAACAACTTTCGAAGAAGATGCCAGAACCCAAGTGAGTCACCCCTTCCGTGTTGGAACTTTGGCATTTGACGGAAGGGATATTTGCTTGAAATGATGCGGAAACTTGATCGTTGATAACCAGGTGGCTAATGCAACTTAAAAGCGACCGAAAATCAGAGCAACTTATATCGCGGCAGTGCCCCGACGCACGCCCCGACACCATGCGGGACGTCCGCTCCATAGTCTTTTCGCTGATTGTGTTAACAGTGGCAACCATTGCCTGCCTTGTTCCGTTTGTTGGCAAGGCGTTCCACATAGACGACCCACTTTTCATCTGGACTGCAGAGCATATCCAAAAGCACCCAACCGATCCTTACGGATTCACGGTTAATTGGTATGGTACAGAGATGAAAATGTGGGAAGTAATGCGGAATCCTCCTTTGACCGCATATTACATTGCGTTGGTCGCGCCGTTTGTTGGTTGGAGTGAGACAGGGCTGCATATTGCATTCCTTATCCCTGCTGTTGCGGTAGTCACGGGCACGTACTATTTGGCTCGCGCATTTTGCGGTCATCCCATTGTCGCCGCAGTTGCTACTCTTTTGACGCCAGCGTTTCTCGTGTCGAGTACCACAATAATGTGCGATACGATGATGTTAGCATTCTGGATGTGGGCAATTGCGCTTTGGGTGTACGGGATAAGGCGAGTTTCGGACTGCAGAGGTTCTCGGGGCGGAGGAAACTTGATAATTTTAAGCCTCAGCGCAATTTCGGCTTCGGCGTGTGTGATGACAAAGTTCAATGGCATATGCGTATTGCCTCTTATGTTTGTATACGCTGCATACCGCCTGAGGAAAGTAGGAACTTGGTTCGTGTATCTTGTGATTCCCGTTGCAGTACTGCTGACATACCGATGGATTGGATTGCGACTATATGGGCATGGATTTGTCAGTCAGGCAATGCAGGCAGCGGTTGGTGGTTACACCATCACCGGGATATCTGTACTCAAAAGGTTAATTGTTGGTCTATCCTTCACAGGAGGCCTTCTCATTACCACATTCTTTTTCGCTCCCTTTTTGTTCACGAAACGCGGTTTGACTATTGGTGTCCTGCTTGCCGCGTTGATGATTATTTGCCTGCCTGGTCTTGGCGCATTTGGCGAATTCGCACTTCGCAGGAAAGAATCTGAAACTGCTTGGTCTTTGGCGGTCCAGTTTGGAATCTTCGTAGTGACAGGCGTGGGCGTGTTGGCTCTGTCCGTAAACGATTTCCTTGAACGGCGAGATGAAGGTTCGCTCCTCTTAGGTCTTTGGATCGTGGTTACGTTTCTTTTTGCTACTTTTGTGGCATGGAGCGTGAGCGGGCGGTATTTGCTCCCCTTGGTTCCCGCTGCTGGCTTAATTATCGTGCGCAAGATTGAGGGTTTGCAAAGTCGGAAACACGGCATATACCATTTTGCCCTGCCGCTTATTCTTACAGGCGCGGTCAGTTTTCTTGCCGCGATAGCAGATTACTCTGTGGCAGGCACTGCACGCGAGGCTGCCGCACAGATTACCCGGCAGTACGGCGATAGGTCGGGTGCCCTGTGGTATCACGGGCATTGGGGATTCCAATACTATATGTCCCGCCTAGAGACGGCTAAACCCGCGGATGCAGTAAAGTCAATACTGCGTCCGAACGATATTTTGGTTACTCCTGAAAATAATTCAAAGGCATACTTGTTGCCTGCCCACTTCTTGAGACGGTTGGAGGTCAAGCGGTTTAGGGCATTTCCTTGGCTTTCAACCATGGATCATAGGGTGGGCGCAGGATTTCATTCCGATAGATGGGGCCCCCTACCGTACACTCTAGGGAGGGTTCCTCCAGAGGAGTACGAAGTGGCGATGGTTACGCGGAAATTGTCAGCACCGTTTGGTGCAAGCCTGAACTTGCAAATGGGCATTGAAATGAATAAGAGTGGGAAGACAAAAGAGGCAATCAAGTATCTTCTGACAGCACTCGATTACGAGCCAAGCAATGCACAAGCGATGTTCCAACTTGGATTGATTGCCGACGAACAGGGAGATGTGGAAGGTGCGATTGACTGGTACCGCAAGGCGATTCGTTGTGATCCCCTTCTTGCTGAGGCGCACCTGAACCTGGGTGCCGCTCTCAGGAGTTTGGGAAAACTTGATGACGCAATTCACGAGTATGAGTTAGCGATAAAGGCAAAGCCGAGTTTTGGCGCAGCACACAATAACCTTGCTGTGGCTTTGTTTATCAAAGGCGACTACGCCGGGGCGTGGCGCGAAGTGAATCTTGCTCGTCAGTGCGGAGTTGAGCCTCCTTCTGACTTTATTGAAGCACTACAGCAGATGACAAGATGACTATTAGACATTGGAATCCAACACTCTACATTGCGATTATGCTCACAGCGCTCACGCTGGGCGTGTTTGTATATCTTGTCAACTGCGAGTTCATAAACCTCGATGATAATGCCTACATCACAGCAAATCCATCTGTCCAAGGCGGGTTGACCATCTCTGGTGTTCGCTGGGCATTCACGACTACTTCGCAGTGCAACTGGCATCCACTTACTTGGATATCGCACATGATTGACGTGAGCCTGTATGGACTTAGACCTGGCGGGCATCATCTCACCAATATCCTCATCCATGTGGTCAATGTCCTTATCTTGTTTTATGTCTTCAGATTGATGACAGGCTTGGTATGGCAGAGCGCATTTGTGGCGGCGCTTTTTGCGGTTCACCCTCTGCACATAGAGTCAGTGGCGTGGGTATCCGAACGAAAGGACGTTTTGAGCACCTTGTTCGGGCTGCTCAGCATACTCGCCTACGTGCGGTACGTTCGACGACCAACTCTGGCGGGGTATGCCCTCACGATGGCACTGCTTGCTATCGGTCTCATGGCCAAACCTATGTTGGTGACGTTTCCCATGGTGCTACTTATCCTCGATTACTGGCCTCTTGAAAGGTTTGGTACCGTCGGTTTCAAGCGATTACTCGCAGAGAAGTTGCCAATGCTTGTACTTTCGATAGCCTCTTCAGTGACTACCTATATTGCTCAGCGTCAGGGTCGGGCAGTGGGTAGTTTGGAAGAGCTGTCAATCGTCACTCGCTTGGAAAATGCTGTGCTATCCTATGTGAAGTACCTTTTGGCGGCGGCTTGGCCCAGGAACCTTGCCGTTTTCTACCCGCATCCCGTAAATGGCATACCAGCCTGGCAGGTCACCGCGGCAATACTAGTTTTGGTGGGGATTACTCTTTTTGTGTTTCGCACAGCGAAGAGTCGTCCATATGCAGTCGTGGGGTGGCTTTGGTATTGTGTGACCTTGGTACCCGTCATTGGTCTTGTGCAGGTAGGGCGACAGGCTATGGCGGACAGATACACATATATACCACTCATAGGTCCCTTCATTGGTGTTAGTTGGGGCCTCTTACCTTGTGCTGGGAGGGTTAGCAGCCGAAGAAAATCCAAGCGGCAACCTGTAGCAATCTTTGCTGCATTCGTCGTGGTTATGGGGCTCGCCGCATCAGCGTTTGTGCAGGTCCACTACTGGCAGAATAGTTTGAGTCTCTTTAGTCGTGCGGTCTGCGTAACCCGTGATAATGCCCTCGCCCATGCACATCTTGGCCTTGCACTAATAGAGCATGGGAGACCCGACGAAGCAATTGAACATTACCGCGCTGCTCTCCGAATCAATCCGGACTACGTGCAGGCGCTCGTACTCCTAGGAGCGGCAATCGCCGAGAAGGGCGACCTGGAAGAGGCTGAGAGATTGCTCAGAAGAGCGGTTTCCCTTGACCCGCGTCATCCGGATGGTCAGAATAACCTGGGCGCTGTTTTGGAAAAGCGAGGAATGCCGGATGAGGCCTTTTTACACTACCAGGAGGCGATCAAGGTAAAGCCAGATTTCGCTGAGGCACATCTGAACCTTGGTGCACTTTTTGTGAAGCAGCGAATGTTTGAGGACGCCGAGCGTGAGTTCTTGAAAGCAAGGGAGATAAATCCCAGAAATGCTGATGTTCACTACGACATCGGAGTTGTTTATAATCAATTGGGAAAGACGGAAGAGGCAATAGAGGCTTTTCGCGAGGCACTGCGCCTGCGTCCCGACCTGGGTCAGGCGCACGCCGGTCTTGCTGTATCCTACTTCTGGCAGGGAGACTACGCCCAGGCGTGGGAGGAAGTGAAGCAAGCTCGCAAGTTGGGAGTTGAGCCGCCACCAGGTCTTGTTGCCTCGCTCGAACGAAGAGTTCCGAAGCATCTGCTTGATTGAGATTTCCAATGGAGGTTTTTGGAGAGGCAAATGCGAAAACTACTTGACGCCCATGGTAATCAATTGGTGCCTGCACTACTCGCAATAATGACTCTTGCTGTTTTTTGGCAAGTTCTGGGGCATGACTTTCTAAACTATGACGATGACGACTACATCACTGCCAACAGGTATGTGCGAGAAGGACTAACTCCTGCGAGTGTTGCCTGGGCTTTTACGACTTTCCATGAGTCGAATTGGCATCCGATAACTTGGCTGTCCCATATGCTCGATTATCGCCTCTTTGGGTTACATGCAATTGGTCACCATTTCGTCAGCCTTCTCATCCATCTGGCAAATGTGTTGCTCCTGTATCAAATACTGCGAAGCATGACCGGTTCAATCTGGCGCAGTGGGTTTGTGGCTGCACTCTTTGCCGTTCATCCTCTACATGTGGAATCAGTGGCATGGGTGTCGGAGCGCAAGGACGTTATCAGTACATTATTTGCACTCCTTGCTATTCTGGCTTATCTACATTATGTGGCGTGTCCAGGCTTATTGCGGTATGCGCTTGTCGTTGGTCTCTTTGCACTTGGACTAATGTCTAAGCCAATGGTGGTCTCGTTGCCTGCCGTGCTTCTTCTTTTGGATTACTGGCCGCTTGACAGGCTCAATTCGGTGGGTCGGTTTCAGCGGTTCAGACGTTTGCTTGCAGAGAAATTGCCTCTGCTTGTGCTTTCTACGGCTTCCTCAGTGGTCACATGTCTTGCTCAGAAATCTGGGCAATCATTGGGCACACTCGAGCGTTTTCCTCTCGTAGCACGTATCGGCAATGCCTTGGTGTCATATGTCGCTTACATTTGGAAAGCAGTGTACCCTGCAAAACTTGCCGTTTTCTATCCCCACCCGGGTTCGAGTCTTTCCTTGTCGGAAATCATAGGCGCCTTTGCATTCCTAACATGTGTGACGTGGCTCGCTGTGCTTGCTGCAAGCCGGCGCCCTTATATTGCGGTCGGGTGGCTCTGGTATATTGTCACCTTAGTGCCAGCGATCGGATTGATCCAGGTGGGGTGGCAGGGAATGGCAGACCGATATACGTATGTTCCTCTAGTTGGGTTGTTCATCATCGCTGCGTGGGGAATCCCGGACCTAGTTGGTGGGCTCGTCAGCAGGTGGAAGACAAAACCAAGCGAAGGGTATGTACTTCCTTTTTCCTCAGCGCTCTCTTTAGGTGTGGTCGCCTGTATGTCCATAATTATCCTCGCTGCCGCTGCGTGGAAGCAGACAGGCTATTGGAAGGACAATTTCACCTTATTTGGGCACGCCCTTCGAGTGACCAGGGATAATGCGGTCGCCCACAATAATCTTGGTCTCGCTTATGCGGCAGAGGGCAAGGCGAGGCAGGCGATCATTGAGTACACGAAAGCCATTGAGATTGAACCAGGCTGGGCTGATGCGCATAATAATTTGGGTATCCTTTACCTTCGCATGCGCCAGATTGAGCCTGCGGAAGTTCAATTTCGCCACGTCCTCAAGATTGCTCCACAGCATCCTGCTGGACACAACAACCTTGGTGCAACTTTGCTCCAGAAAGGTGACACAAACGAAGCAATCAAACACTTTAGGGCGGCGATTAAGGCTGATCCTCGGTATGCACGCGCCTATATCAACCTCGGGACGGCTCTCGATATGATCGGCAGGTCCGACGAAGCGCTCCGAAGTTACCTCGATGCTGTTAGGGTAGACCCAACCATGGCTGATGCGCACTATAACCTGGGTCTGTCCCTTGCTCAGAAAGGCAAGATTAAAGATGCTATCAAGCATTACGAGGAGGCTTTGCGTTTGCATCCTGACTGGCCTGAAGCGATGAACAACCTCGCCTGGTTACTCGCTACGCAGAAAAGACCCAGTTACCTTGAGGCGCTCAAGGCAGTTAGGTTGGCGAAGAAAGCGTGCGAAATGTCTAATTACAGCGATCCCGTATTTCTAGATACGCTTTCTGTTGCGTACGCCGCCGCTGACCGCTGGGACGAAGCCATAAAAACGGCAAGAAAGGCATTAAGTATATGTCGGGATCCGAAAACTGCTGAGATTTTGAAAACCCGTTTAGGGTATTACCAACTGCACACTGCCGTCCCGCCGTGAGAAGGAGCATCCCGCACAGTCAAAATAACCTGGTCATGTTGGAAGAACTGTCTCTTCCCCCGCGGCATGGATTTTAATTATCTAGCCAGCAAAGCCCCTGCGTCAACGCGGCATTTTTTCAGATAACCCTTTGATAAAAGCTGGGTTGGGCTCTGCGCCATACTTGCGTGCTAGGTCAACTTCCTTCCACGCCTCCGCGTAGTCGCCAGTGAAAAAGAGTACTACTGCTAAATTGTTGTGCGCTTGCCCAAAATCAGGTTTTAGGCGCACCGCCTCGCGAAACTCCAAGATTGCCTCGGTGAACTTACCTTGCCTCATCAGTCCATTTGCTGTGTTATAGTGGGATATCGCTTGCTGTTTGCGGGAATCGTATGAGTGTGTGTCCTGCTGTCCTGCGCTGCCCATCCTACGCTTTGCTTCGAGCGCTACCTTCAGATTGTGTTGTGCATCGGGGACATCGGGCTGGAGGCGAAGTGCCTTGCGGTATTCCATAATCGCCTCGTCGAGGTATCCTTTCAAAAGAAGGGAATTAGCTAGGCAGACATGAATGGGGGCATAATCTGGTCTAATCGAAAGTGCTGCCCTGCAGTGGGCGATGGCCTCGTCGAACCTTCGCTGTCTATATAGTACCTCAGCGAGATTGTAATGAGCCTCTGGGTAGTCAGGTATCAGTTGAATCGCCTTCTCATAATGTTCGATTGCCTCTTTCAGTTTTCCCTGGCGGACCAGTGCTATGCCGAGGTTATTGTGACCAACTGCATAGTCGGGAGCAATCTCAATTGATTTTCTTAACTCAGTAATCGCTTGGTCTACCTTGCCAATTGCGAGGAAACTCAGTCCCATGTTTGAAGGTGCTTCGGGGCTAATCGGGGGAGTTGGGAATCGCACCAGTGATGGGAGAAATGACACCCCTACGACCAATACCCCGGCAAGCAGAGTCTTGTATTCCCGGGCCGCGAGGAGACGCCATGCATTTATAAGGGCATGTCCTGCGAAGACGGCAAGACCTGGTACCATGGGAGCGCGGTATCTCGAACTTACCGAAAACATCACCAGTGTAAGGAGTATCGAAAGGACATATAGTCCTACGACGTCCACACCCGGAGAGTAGGAACTACGCCTTGCCCACACGTACCCAATAACTCCAAGCGCGAATATGATAGGAAACGGCAAACTAAGCAGGCGCAGGATAGGGACGAAACTCGCTTCGTAGTAAAAGTTGTAACTACAGGGTGACTCACGATTGTGAAGGGTCCAAATAACTTTCTTCCCAAGCAGACTGATGAATCGGCCCGGTTGCTCTTGGATATCGTTCAATGCAACCCTAAACCAGTATGCGGATGACTCGGAAGGCTTCACAGGTCTGCCCAGTGCCTTTGCGGCTTTTTCCATCTCTTCCTGTTGCTGGTAGAGTATGGAGCCGCTGAATCCTGGTAGTGGGGTGGATATTCCATTCGCATACTTGCTGTTGCCTTGTGCGAAAACAATGCCGGCATTTGTGGATAGGATTGCGAAATCATGCCCCACGACAATATTTCTGATAGTGACAGGTACAATTGGTAGTATTACTCCGAGCATGAGCGGGACAATGAGCCGTCGTCCGCCGGCAACAGCCTGGAGCGAGGTTATACGAGGGCCAAAACCCCAGAGCCATGCCGCAATAAGAACCGCAAAAACAAGTGCCGCCGGCCTGCATACAGCGCCAATGCCAATAGTCATTCCCACAAAGATGCATCGGGTAGGCGAAGGACGGCTGAGAGCCGTCATGAGCAAAAGGAGCGAGATGAGACTCAATGTTACCGCTAGCGGTTCAGTGAGCAACTTTGTCTCGAGGTAGGTGAGCGGTCCGTAAAGTATCAACAGCGCCATACTGCCAAGGCCAGCAAGGTGTCCGAATATCCGCCGAGTGATTAGGTAAACAAGGAACGTGTTCAACACGCCGAGGGATGCTTGCAGGAGATATACAATTATCAATTTGTGTCCAAGTAACTTGTAGAAAATCGAAAGAAAATAAGGATATAGGGGGGCCATGTAGAAAGGCGATGGACCATAACCTTTACCTTGAGCCACTCGAAGTGCCCAGAGATCGTAGAACTGTGAATCAAGGGTGACGTTGTGCCAGTACGGGATGCGTGCTCTATATTCGAATAGGTATATTATTCTGACCACAACCGCGAGGAGTAGGAAAAGGGTTACAAACAAGCACTCTCTTTGGCTCCATGGTGAGCCGATTGAATCTATTCCCGCGGTCTTATGAAGTTTGTTTCTATTTTGAGCCATGCCATCTACACTCCCAGAGGAAGTGTAGATGGCACAACTGCAGTTGTCAATCGCTGCTTCATGTAGCAGTTTACTTTCTTGCCGGCCACGCTACCGAGTACTCCCATGAGTCAATTACTTTGCCATTCAGGTCCTTTGCCTCACATTTCACTCTTAGGCCATTTATGCTGACTACCACATAATGATATACAGGTATGATGCCCACGCCGCTCGTGTACAGCGGGGCGCCACATGAGCCATTAATCACCTGAAACACATTTCCGTGGCGCGAGCGCTTGTAAAGATGCTCATGTCCACAGAAATAAATACGTACACCATACTTCTCGAGTAGGTTCCAGAATGCATCACGCTCATTCGGATACGCATCGAGCGATGATTTCGCATGCGGACCTGCCGGGTATGCGGGTTCATGGGCCATTACAAAGATGTGCGGCTTACTTGTAGACTTCAAGTCATTTTCCAGCCAATCCAGTTGTACCCTGTGAGCGTCCTTGTAATGGTTGCTATTTAAGCCTACGAAATGCGCATTCTTATGGTCGAATGAAAAGACAAGTTCTTTGTGTTCCGGGGGGCCATTAAGTGGCTGATCCAACTTCTCTCGTAGCACATTCTCGGATTCAGCGGACCTAATCTCGTGGTTGCCCGGCACGTAGTACCAACGGCAATTGAGCCTTTTCATGAACCTCAGCCAGTTATCCATTTGGCTGCTCAGTTCCTTAGTGTCTTTTGACCCACTGACTGCGTCGCCCTGGAAGATGACAAGGTCGGGTTTCTCGGCATTCACTAGTTCGATAATTCTGCCGAATACTTCTGCGTTGACACCATCGTTCCCGCCGCGGCTATCAGCCATAGAGACAAACTTCCAGGCGAAGCAGGGCGCTGCCACGAGAGTCAAGATTAGCAGAAGCGAATAGACGGGAGCGTACCTTCGAAGCATTATTTGTGTTCCTCCTGAATTTTCTGTAGGAGTCTCAGTCCTACAGCACTACCTTACTACATTTCCCTAATTGTTTTGACGTTACCTGCAACTCAACTGTTGTCAGGTTTAGAGGAAAAATATTGGAAGTGGGCGAAGGGTTCCTGGTAGAACGCAAGTGTTGGCGCCCTGCCAGCGACAATTTGTGAACGTATTTCTTATTTTGGATTGGTGGTGCTCGGCTTGAATCAAGGCGAAATCATTGAATACCTTAGAAAATCATATCTAGCATCAGATGGTCTGTGGTTCCTGACAGTGGAAAAGGAGTACTCTTACGAAGAAGCGCTGCGACTGGATGAGGTCGTATGGTCCATCTTGCCAAAGATCCAAGCCCGGAAGGCGAAGGACCTTCTAAAACTCGAAGGAACTTCTGTGTCCGACCTTGCGAAAGCCCTGGAACTCAAGTTTGTCGGCGAAGGCTCAAGCCATCGAATAGTAGATCAGTCACCGACATATCTCAAAATAGAAGTGACTTCGTGTGTATGGCTTGAAACGCTAAGAAAATCGGGGCGCGATTGCATCGCCCAAGATGTCTGTGAGCGCATTTGTCATCGCGAACTAATTGTCTGGGCTGAACAATTGGTAGGAGACATTACTGTCTCTTTGCCTAGCATGATGTCCAGAGGGCAACCGGCGTGTGAGATTGTTTTCACGAGTATTTCCCAGTGCGAGACTTCTGGATGTGAAGGTAATCACAAGGAGAGACGAGGATGAAGGTGATAGATTGCCATGTTCATTGTTTTCCTGACGACCTTGCAGAAAGAGCAGTCGCACGTCTTACGAGCGCATATCAGGTTGTGCCTTCGTTCGACGGAACCATTGGTGGTGCCATCCGACAGATGGAATCTGCAGGAATAGAAAGGTCGGTGGTACTGCCTGTCGCCACGAAACCGAGCCAGGTGAAGTCTATAAACGACTGGATCATGGGGATTAAAGATGAAAGGATAATCCCGTTTGGTGCAATTCATCCGTATCTTTCGGATGTAAAGGCCGAGATTAGTCGTATTGCCAGAATGGGTATCAAGGGGGTCAAACTTCATCCGAACTGGCAAGGCTATAAGCCACAAGATACCGAAGTATTTCCGATGTACGAAGCGATTATGGAGTATGGGTTAATCGCTTATTTTCATGGAGGGGACGAACTCGAGCCTTGGCCGACAGAAATTGTTTCAACCCCAGAGGCATACGCGGACATTCGTAGGCGATTCCCAGAAATGAAAATGGTGATTGCGCACATGGGCGGGTATCTGATGTGGGATGATGTTCGGCGATACCTGCTCGGGGCTGATGTGTACTTTGATATGTCAGCGTGTTTCCCCGACAAACTTTCGGATGAGGAATATCTTAGAATGATGCGTGAGCACGGCATCGAAAAGATACTATATGCAAGCGATTCTCCCTGTAGTCATCCCGTGCCCCAGATGGAAAGGCTCTTGAGACTGCCGCTGACCGAAAGTGAGAGGAGGCTAATATTCTGGGGGAACGCAGCACACCTCCTTGGTCTACGCCAGGAATAAACAAGGCTACTTTTCAATGGCAGCGTATGTGCGGATCTCAATCTCTTTGTCCTCGGAGAGAAATCGGTTAAGTCAGTTAGGAAGGCAAATCCCAAGAGAAAGGAGTGGTTTACGCGGCTTAATTGTTCTTACTTGTGCAACTCCTTAATTTCGCCTGTTTCCATGTAGTAGATTCGCTCCCCGATGTTTGTTATGTGGTCAGCGATTCGCTCAAGATAACGCGCGATGAGTAGAAGACTAACTGCCTGGTCTACAAGGTCCGGTTTTTGCTTCATCACTTGCACTAACTCATCATATAGCGCATGGTAAACTCTATCCACCTCATCGTCGTGCGCTATCATTTGCTCTACAAGGGTCAGGTCTCTGCTTACAAAAGCGGTCAGGGTTTCTTGCAACATGGCCTGAACCGCCATGGCCATTTTCGGAATATCTTCTAGTGGCTTAAACAGAGGTTTAGATGAGAGTTGTTCACCAATCTTTGCAATGTCAACCAAGTAATCACCTGCACGCTCGATATCAGTTATTATCTTCAACGCTGCTGCGATAGTCCGCAGGTCGCGTGCCATCGGCTGTTGAAGCGCCAAAAGGTGAAGACATTTTGATTCGATCTGCAGATTGTAACGATCTACGATATCATCCATTTGCTGAACTTCGCGAGCAAGGCAAACATCACGTTCTTTAAGCGCCTTGATCGCTTTGTCAAGCATCTCCTCGACAGCAGCGCCCATCGCCTTCAGGTCATCTTGAAGGTCGCGGAGTTCGCTGTCGAAAGCCTTTCTAGCCTCTGAAGACATTGTCGGACCTCATTGAGATATTATTTTGGTGCCATACCTAGCCGAAACGACCAGTGATGTAGTCTTCCGTGCGCTTGTCCGCAGGCTTGGTGAATATCTTATCTGACTCGCCAAATTCAATCAACTCACCATTCAAGAAGAAGCCTGTAAAGGTCGAAACGCGCGCCGCCTGTTGCATGTTGTGGGTCACTATTACAATGGTGTATTCCTTTTTCAGTTCACGCATAAGGTCTTCGATATGCAATGTTGAGATGGGATCGAGCGCCGAAGCCGGTTCATCCATCAGGAGTATCTCTGGCTCCACGGCAAGCACACGGGCGATGCAAAGCCTTTGTTGCTGTCCACCAGAAAGTTCGAAAGCCGACTTCCCTAACTTGTCCTTGACCTCGTCCCAGAGTGCTGCGGACTTCAGACTGCGTTCTACGATGCTTTCGAGGAGACGTTGGTCTTTCATCCCATGGATTCTCGGTCCGTATGCCACGTTGTCGAATATGCTCATGGGGAACGGATTGGCACGCTGAAACACCATGCCGATTCTCTTTCTCAATTCGGCGACGTCTATATCTTCTTCATAAATGCTCTTACCGTTTACCAATACGTCACCTGTAGTCCTTGCCCCTGGGATCAGTTCGTTCATGCGGTTGAGAGCGCGCAAAAACGACGATTTTCCACAACCTGACGGACCGATTAGCGCCGTTATGTCGCGCGCGGCGATATCTACGCTAATGTTTTTCAGCGCATGGAAATCGCGGTAATAAAGATTCAAATTCTGCACTGAAATGCAGGGATTGTCTATTACCAAGGTATGCGCCTCCTATACATTGCTCGAATCAGCATTGCAATTATGTTCATTCCCAGTACGATGATTAGGAGGGTCAAAGCCGTGCCCCACTGGATGTGTGGTGGTGAGTTGGGCACCTGGGTGGAGATGATATACAAGTGATATGGCAAAACCATCGCCTGGTCATATATCGTTTGCGGAAGTCTTGGTAGGTAAAAGGCCGCGACTGTGAAGAGGACTGGTGCAGTTTCTCCAGCTGCCCGCCCGATAGCGAGGATAACGCCAGTCAAAATCCCTGGTAATGCATTGGGAAGTACTATCCTGCGCACTGTTTGCCACTTCGAACCGCCAAGCGCAAGGCTGGCATCACGAAACGACTGCGGCACTGACCGTAGTGCCTCTTCCGACGCCACGATCACCAGTGGCAACACTAGAATTGCTAGTGTGAGAGAGCCTGAGAGTATCGAAGCACCGAGTCGAAGCAAGAGTACAAATATCCCAAACCCGAATAGTCCGTATACGATGGATGGCACGCCAGCCAAGTTAACGATTGACAGGCGAATCAGACGGGTAATGGGGCCTGGCTTTGCATATTCGGAGAGGTAAATCGCTGAGAGTACGCCCAGAGGCACGGAGAAGACGATGGTTCCTGCTACGAGGTACAGCGTCCCAATGATCGCGGGTAATATGCCACCCGCTGTCATGTTTTCCCTCGGGTAACTGAAGAGAAACTCAAGGCTTAGCCCACGAGCGCCGCGCACAACGAGGAAGTATATAATGAACGCGGTAGGTATCAACACCACAATCGAGGCGACTCTCAGGATCAAGAAGGCAATTTTTTCTTCCGTGCGTCTGTTCATTTCCCAGGTGGCTCCCTATGTAGCGAGAGGTCCGCTATGAGATTAACAGCAAAGGTGATGAGGAAAAGGACCAGACCTATTGCAAAAAGTGCAAAATAGTGCGGTGAGCCTTGCACTGTCTCGCCCATTTCCGCCGCGATGGTTGCTGTCATCGTTCGCACCGGCTCGAATATTGTGTGAGGAATCACAGCAGCATTGCCACTCACCATGAGTACCGCCATCGTCTCGCCAATTACCCTCCCGATCCCAAGCATCACAGCAGCAAGTATCCCAGTTCTAGCGGAAGGTACTACCACACGGCTGATCGTCTGCCAGCGCGTAGCGCCCAATGCGAGCGATGCAGCCCGATATTCATTCGGTACCGCCGTGATTACATCTTCGGAAATGGAAATGATAGTAGGAAGTGCCATGAAGGCAAGCACCAGCGATCCGGTAAATGCTGTTTGTCCTGTTGCCAAATTGAACATTGACTGGACAAGCGGTGTGACCACAAGCAAGCCGATGAAGCCGATCACTACAGAAGGAATCGCCGCAAGCATCTCAATCGCAGCCTTCAAGACAGATCTCCACCGCGGCGAGGCTATCTCGGCGATGTAAACGGCGACTGCTATGCCCAGAGGTACCGCAATGAGTGCAGCGCCGCCAGTTACGAGAAGGGAGCCGAGCAAAAGGGGAAGAATCCCGAACTTCCCGGATAAAGGCTGCCATTCCGAGCCTGTCAGGAACGCTCTAAGACTAGTAAACCTGAAGACAGGTAGCCCGTTCCTCAGCAGGAGTAAAAGGATCAAGACTACAAATACGATGGCGAGGAAACCGCTGAAGCGAACTAGGAATTCTATTATGCCTTCCGTCAACTTTCGATGCTTCATTGGCCTTGGGATTCGTTATTGTAAACTTGTCTCGTTGCCTTTTTCACAGGTGCACTAATTCTTGGTCAGCAAGTTTATCTATTACTTGTTCTGAATGCCGCAGGCTTTTGTTTTTCTTCTTTCACAAATAGACCCCGAATATATTAATTTGTCGGTGCCCCAAATTCCTCCGCTCCGTAGAGTAATTCTAGAAAAGAATTCCTGGGTGAAGCACGCCATCATTCCTACCGTTCCTTGATATCGCAAACGCTTTACGCACCTACTGGCGTGGCAGGTTCTCCGTCATGGATCCCAGATGGGAACGAAGGTTGTGCTTGCTGAGCCTGAACCATGAAACTTGAAGATATTGATTTCAGGGGCCTTGGCAAGTTTGCTGAAGACACACTACCGATTGGCGACGCGCCGATAAGAAAACTAGGCGGGATTGGCGAGGGTGACCTTTTGCCAGCACTCGGAGAAAACGGCACAATATACAATCATGGGAGCCACGGTTTCTTTGGGCGTGCGGCGGCATATGCGGGGAATGGCGACTTACTATACGAAATACTGCGCTACATGCTCCCTTACGACCAGGAGGCGCACGCGATTGAGAGAAGCAAGACGGCGCCCTACGCAATGGTTAATCACTGGAAAACAGCACGGGGCTTGAGGGTCGTGGGGGTGACCTCTTTCTTACAGGCGGTGTGTCTACTGCTTTGAGAAACCTGTATGGTGGTCTCTTCGGAATAAGACCTGTGTTTGACGGGCTTGCACTCGACCCTTGTCTGCCGGGTCATTGGTCACGCGCTTCGGTCCAATTCTATTACGGGGGTGCTCGGGTGAACGTTACCTACCTGCGAGAACGCACCTGCACTGAGGCGAGGGTCACCGTGGACCGACAAGAACTTGTTCCTGCTTACAGGAAGCCACTCGGTCGAAGAAATTGCATTGTAATACCCGAAGCAATTTTCCGTTCGGGCGTTGAATGCGACATTGTCAATACCGCTTCAGACTTCCCGCCACAATTGCAATGATTGTCCCCCGGAATGTGAACAAAATTTCGGCGTAGCCCGTCTATCTCTACACGGAGAGTACTCAAGTCGGGTTAGAGCGAGGTGGGATATACATGCAGAAAAAAGTAGTCCTTTTCACCCTGGCGCTGCTCCTCGTGACCGCGCTTGGGATTGCCATTGCGAAACAAGGAATGGCGCTTGCGGATAAGGAGGCGGCTCAGCAGGACCATGTCGGTCCGCTATTGGAAAAGTTGGCGAAAGCGCTGGATTTGACGCCGGTCCAAAAATCAGCCCTGAACTCCATTTTGTCTGAGAGAAACAACAAACTGAAAGAGTTGAAACAAGACAAAAGTCTTACGCCGGAGCAGAAGAAGGCAAAGGCGAAAGAGATAATTGAGCAAAGCGACTTTCGAATCAAGACCTTGCTGACTCCGAAGCAGTGTGAACGATTCGACCAAATACGCGAGAAGATAAAGAAACGGTTTTCTTCGCTGGCTGACCGGAAGACCAATGAGCGAGGCAAATTGGCAGAGCGGCTGCGGGGCCGTAAATTTCTGAGAGATGCACCCGGGAAGTCTGCGGTCAAGGCAAGAAGGGTTGGTTCAAAGATTGCTGATGCACTGAAACTGACGGAAGAACAAAGAGAAAAAATTAAGCCGCTCCTAAAAGAGAGGCGAGAGCGTGTCAGGACAATTCTACAAGATCAGAGCCTAAGCGCTGAGCAGAAGAAGGCGGAGATCCGCAAGTTGCGTGATGAGACCCGCTCGAAGATTGAACAAATTCTGACTGATGAGCAACGTGAAAAACTTGAGAAAATGAAGTCAAAGTTACGGCACAAACTAAAGGAGCGTAGAGCAAAGGAGCCTGCGTAACTAGGAGCCCGGTGGCGAAAAGGCGGGAAACTTGCTTCCCGCCTTTTCTTACATATTCGCACTTTGAAAAGACGCCGGTATTTCTTCTGGATGTTTCTCTCAAAAAAGTTTTGGTAGGACGTATGTGCCTAGCCAATAACGTCCTAGTGTTAGCCAAAGAGATTTAGGGTTCCCTGCCCAGTAGATTCGGCTTCGTGAGCCTTTGCTCTTGCCATCGGATTTGGGAATAGCCTGTCAAACTCATCGCCAAATACATCCCTGAGTCTTGAAGCAAACCCATATAGTTTTTCCAACAGACGTGAGCGGTCTTCGTCGCCTTTGTAGTGCTCGATAAGTCCGACTGTTCCGTCAGCCTTCTCGTAAACATTGACATAGTCTCCAATGCGAACACCCTGTGCTACTGCCGCCAGCCGTTTCTTCTGGGCACTCTCGAACGTCTTTTTGGTCACTCGCTCGCGGCGTGCGAACTCTTCCGGCAGAAGCAAGCCTTTTTCAATCTTGTCAACCAATTCAAGGTATAGCCTACTGACTCCGCGCTTGTCGCCCTTTAGGAGACAATCTACCGCGTTTGAGATGAACTCACGACCGAATCGCTCGTCTGACCTAGAGCGGACTGCCGCTCCTTTGAATATCTTTCTCCCGGAGTAATCCACGAGTACGTAGTTCTTTATCTTCAGTGAGAGCATTGCCGCGTATCGCCCGTCATGAGCGAGTCGAACGCCTGTGGGTAATTCTTCGCCCACCTCCTCAACGAAGGCAATTTCCGATTCTTCGTCAACTACGTTGGGTGGCACACAAAAATAAACACCATCTGTATCAATTTCAATGACTCTGCCTCCCTTTTCTTCAATGGATTCGGCTATCTTCTTGACAATCGCCTGTCCGGAAGTAGTAACCTTTTCTGCTGCATCAGGGTCGTTGAAATTGAAAGGCGCTCCCAGGTATCCGAAGAAAGAATTGATTAGTATCTTGAATGAACTTTGTAGCCCTTCCCAGTATGCTTTTTCTTTTCCATCCGCTAACTGTGCCTTTGTCTTTGCTCGAATGCGCCGTTCTGTCAGGTCAGAAAGTGCAGGCAAGAAAACATCAAGCACATCAGATGCCGGCTTAATCTGTTGTGTGAGCATGAGGCTGGGGTACAGGCTTTCCACGTCACACTTGACCACATTGTTCACAAGTCCTACCGTTCGAATCTCGGTGTACCCACCCAGTATTGGTCTTGTGGGCTTGGGGCAAGGGACGGCGTGCCTCCTCCGCAAATACTCGCGGATTAGAATTGAGTTGATTTTTTCACCCGTTCCTGATGTTGCAGCGCTTTGATAGGTGTCTGGTACCATCTGCGTGAGGTAAAACTCTGCCGGGCAAACGAGGGAAGAGAGCCTTGCCGTCTCACGCACATCGTGGCGTGCGTAAACTTTAACCGTTTCTGGGTCTGTCTGCCATAACGCTAGGATGCCATCGCCTGGGATGTGTACGCGGTCTGGCTCAGAAAGTCCAAGGGCCTGCGCGCATTCCTTCAAACCGTATCTTTCTAACTGACCGCGTGGCACATCGAACCTCTGCACGCAGAACATGGTGTCAATGATGTGCCTACCGTTGACATGCGCTGGTACAAATGGACGAGATGTCCCGCCAATTGTGCAAGTGCGTTCCTTCCCGAACCTCATTTCGGAACCATCCCGACCGAAGGTGAGTTTGACGCCGTATCTTCTTGCTCTAGCCGCGATGAATGGGAGATCAAATCCGAAGATATTATGCCCCTCGATTACGTCCGGGTCACGTTCCTGTATAACTTTTACTAGTTTAGAGAGGATGTCTTTTTCATCACCTTCTAGAATTTCTTCGAAGCCTAGACTATCGGCAACGGCAATCATGAGTATCCTACCGGCTTCGGGCTCAGAAGAAAGGCTAGCCGTCTCAATGTCTACTTGCAGCCGATGTACATCTTCGAATGACATGCCCTTGAACATGGTCTTACCACTCATGGTGAGAAACTGCTTTTCGGCTGAGGGGTAAGCAAAATAGTCTGCCATTGATGAATGCAGCGAATGTAAGGCGTTTTGAAACTCTGACCAAGAAGGAAACATTACCAAGAAACGGTACCCCTCGCCTTGGAGTTCGGTAATATCCGAGGACTCAGGTACGTCCTCGCGCCGGGTTACGAGCAGCCATGGTCGAAATGGCTCCCTTTGGGTTCGTATGCCTGAATTGTCGCGAATGTACAAGACGGCTTCCGATTCACCGACCTGTATGGCGGTTATGCGCTCTGTCGAGTCTGCTCCGAAGAGGATTGTCTGTGTATCAGCGCTCATTTCACAACGTATCCGAAGAACATAGTACATCACGCCGAAGTGCGCCTAGGACATTCTACCACACGATTGACATACTCACCACTTGCGGCGCTGCCATTTCGCGAACTGCAGAATCACGCTCAGATGGGATATTTTCTGGAGACGCCTGAGGAGCCCTGTGGCACAATTGAAGGTAGGACCGGACATGCGAGTGCAGACCAACTTTCTGCCTAGGCAGGGAGAATAGGAGCGTGCCCTTTAATAGTGCCAGTCTACATCGGCGACTTCTTTTGCGTGCAGTTCAATGAACTCTCTGCGTGGTTCGACCTTGTCGCCCATTAGCGTGGTGAAGATCTCGTCTGCTAGGATCGCATCTTCCATCGTCACACGAAGGATTGTGCGTGTGGCTGGATTCATGGTTGTTTCAGCGAGTTGATCCGCATTCATCTCGCCCAGTCCTTTAAATCGCTGGACCTTGATGTCCTTCTTATTCTTGATGTTCTTTAATATTTCCTCAAGGTCTTCTTCTGTCTTGGCGTAGTATTGTTCGTTCTTGCCTGCGCTTACGCGGTACAAAGGTGGCTGTGCGATGTAAACGTGCCCTGTCTCAATGAGGGGTCGCATGTACCGGAAAAAGAAAGTGAGCAAGAGGGTACGAATGTGGTCGCCGTCAACGTCTGCATCTGTCATGATTATCACGCGGTCATAGCGGAGTTTGGATAAATCGAAGCCGAAGCCGTTTTCCTTGTTGTTTCCGTTGTCACTCTCTTCTAAGTTGTTTTCACCACCGTTGGGGTCTACATTCTCGTACTCCGTGGTAGTGCCACGCGCAATGCCAGTCCCGAGGGCAGTGATTAGTGCTCGAATCTCTTCGTTTTCGAGAGCCTTGTCAAAGCGTGCTTTTTCAACGTTGAGGATTTTGCCTCTCAGTGGCAGAACTGCCTGGTAGCGGCGGTCACGTCCCTGTTTCGCAGACCCGCCTGCGGAATCTCCTTCCACCAGGTATATTTCGCACTTTGAGGGGTCTCGTTCGGAACAGTCGGCTAGTTTTCCAGGTAGCGACGAGTTTTCAAGGGCACTCTGCCGCTTTACAAGGTCAGCCGCCTTGCGCGCCGCTTCACGTGCTCTGCTTGCAGTCAGTGCTTTATCTACTATCTTTCGCCCAACTGCTGGGTTTTCTTCGAGAAACTCCGAGAGACCTTCGCCTACAACCGAGTTGACAATCCCTTCTACTTCACTATTACCGAGTTTTGTCTTAGTCTGCCCCTCAAATTGTGGGTGAAACAACTTCACGGAAACTACAGCCGTGAGTCCCTCCCGCACATCGTCGCCTGTGAAGTTGCTATCTTTTTCCTTCAGGGCGCCGATCTTCCGAGCGTAGGCGTTGATCACTCGAGTCAAAGCGGTTTTGAACCCTGAGAGATGGACGCCGCCTTCTGTTGTGTTGATATTGTTTGCAAATGTGAGAATCTCTTCGTGGTAGCCTTCGTTGTACTGGAGCGCTATTTCGACGTCCACATCTTCGCGGGTTCTTGCAAAGTAGATGACCTTGTGAATCGGGTCCTTATTCCTGTTTAGATGTTCAACAAATGCGGCAATGCCTGTTTTGTAGTGGAAGACCTGGGTTTCCCCAGTTTCCTCCATTGTAAAGGTGATTTTGACTTGCTTGTTTAAATAGGCTAATTCGCGTAGCCTTTGGATGAGTATTTCAGGGTTGTATTCGATCTTACCGAAAATCTCGTGGTCGGCAAGCCAGCGGGTATATGTGCCTGTACTCTTTGTCTTTCCGATTTTTCGAAGTGGTCCTGTCGGGACTCCTCGCCTGTAGTCCTGCCGCCATATGTAGCCCTTCTGACTCACTTCGACATAGCACCATTCAGATAGGGCGTTGACCGCCGAGACACCTACTCCATGCAGTCCACCGGACACCTTGTATGCGCCGGTGTCGAACTTAGCGCCCGCATGGAGCATGGTCATGGCTACTTCCACCCCGGAGACTCCCATTTCTGAGTGGATATCCACAGGAATACCCTGTCCGTTATCCCGAACCGAGATGCTCTTGTCGGCGTGCAAGGTGACCTCGATTGTGTCACACCTGCCTGCGAGTGCTTCGTCTATTGAGTTATCTACTACTTCAATGAAGAGATGGTGGAGACCGCGGGAGCCGGTGCTCCCGATATACATTGCAGGGCGCATCCGGACCGCTTCGAGTCCCTTCAGCACGGTGATTTGGTCGGCATCGTATCCTTCGGGGGTTTTACTTGACTCAGGGTTTGGCTGTTCCACTGCCATGCTTTGCGGTGTACTCCTGTGTTCGAGAAAATGCTTGATACATAAGTAATTTTAGCACAGAAGACGGCCGCAAGTCAAACTCTGCCGCCTTAGTTTGACGCTGAACAAGTCTGTCCGGTACTGGCTGATGGTGAATATTTCCTTGCCTGTTTGTCTGCATCTCTTTGACGTGCGCCTGGTGAGTCGAAGAAGTCGGCTAGTCAAAAGAAAACCACCCCGAGGAATCCCCGGGGTGGTAATCGGTGTGCTTTATTGTGTCTTTGCTGACCCGGCGGCTTAGTAGCACACCATCGTTGGGTCATTTTCTATGTCTTAGCCTCTGCGCCTGCGGATGAAGAACCCCAGCAGTCCAGAGAGTCCGCTTCCCAATGCCAGCATGCTGCTTGGCTCAGGAATCACGCCTTGAGGCGCAAATCCATACTCCATCACGTACGCACCCGTCAGGTAGGTCGTCTCGTATGGTTGCTGCAGGATGATCGAATGATCAGTCCCCAACCCCGTCGGCATGACTAATTCAAAGAACGGATTGATAGTGTCAGCGATCGTGGGTATGGGTAGGTTCCATACAGTCCCATTAGCCGGCGCGCCTGCTACGCCCTTGTTGTCTACCATCTTCAGGTAGTAGTTGACCGGCACTCCGTTGAACGATGACGGGGGCAGAATAGTGGTTGACGTGTTGACCGCCAGGAACTTCAGCCTAATCGCTGTATTCGCGGCATCCTTCAGCGCAAATACCCTGAGATCCCATGTCTTCGTGGGATAAGGATTATTGGTCGCAAAAGGCGCCTTGATGCTCTTCATGAACGCCTCTGTCCGCCCTGGAATCGGGATGCACACCCAGTTTGCGTACTGCTTGCCTTCTGGATCAGCCAAGAAAGCAGCGGCTGTATCCTGTGCATCATACCCGTCCACGGATGTCGGGTAAATGCCCATCTGAGTGGAACTGATGTACATCCCATTGTTGTCATCCGCCTTGATCTGGATCCGCCAGTTGTTCTCTGCTGCTTGGACAGCTGCAGTGAATAGAAGCACCATGATCACGGCTAAAGAGAGAATCACTACCTTTTTCATTTTGACCTTTCGCTCCTTTCAGAGAAAGTTTTGAGCGCCTTCGAGGGTCACTGGCCGCCGTTCAGTAACACTCGCCGTCGCTCCGTTAAAAACCACATTTATTAATGAGAGTGACTAACCTCGGGAGAATACTCCCTCTGGTGGCGTGCCTCACTCCTCATTCCAATCGAGAGTGTTGCAATAATCGTGCCAATCGAACACAGTTTTGTTAAAAACTCGAAATTTTTCGGGACTGGTGATACTTTGCAACGCCTCTCTGGTTCAGACCGCCATCTGGCCGATCGAACCTGAGTGGTGTGGTGCAAGAATCATGCCAATAGGGAGCCTGAGTCGCGACCGCGGGTTACAAACTGTGTGAGATTCAGCATGGGCAGACTGCGGGAAGCAGGAGCCGATCTGCAAAGTTAATTCTTGATGTTTGCTGAGAAAGAGATTAGTTTATCGTCAATTACGCGCCAGCCTCATCGAATTTTTCATCCGAAAGGCGCCGTGATAGGAGGAATCCACCGGCGACTGTGACAGCGAGTAGGATAAGACCAATGGGTCTCGGACCAAGTATCAACTTTCCAATGCCGAAGAGTGCACTGTAAATCGAGACTATGCCGATAAGGTAACTGACCAGGTTTCTCTTAACGCTTCCTATCGGCGGCGGGCAATCTGGTCCTGCAAGTTCCCTAACGCGCGCCCAACCTGGTCCTGCAGGACGCACCTTCTTGTAAAATTCGATAAGTTTCTCGTTTTCCACAGGCTTTGTGAGGAAGGTCACCATGAGCGAGATAGTCACCGATACCGGCACGAGTATTAGCAGTGTCAGGGGAAACTCCAACTTGGCGAGAGTTTGGAGTGTAGTGCCAAGCCATGCTGGCATGGAGGCGAGTTTCGCAGGGGTCAAGCAGTGGGCGGCGAACCACGGAGAAGCCATGATCTTAAGGATAGTCGCCGTAATCAGAGATGTTGCCAGCGCAGACAACTCAGACCAGGCATTTATGCGCCACCAGTACCATCGGAGGATATAAATGAGACCGACTCCAGCGACAATCTGAGTCAGGAGCATCCAGGCACCGACAATGGACTGCATGAGGAAAGTTACAATTGCCGCGCACAGAGCAATGATCACTGTAGCCACAACCGACGCATAGACGTAGTGCTTCTCGCTAGCATTTTTTACCAGAAAACGTTTGTAGAAATCATTGATTAGGTACGATGCTCCCCAATTCATCTGCGTATCTACAGTCGACATGTAGGCGGCAAGAAAGCCGGCTAGTGCAAGACCAAGGACGCCAACGGGAAGAACGCTCACCATTACCTTGATGTATCCTTGCTCGGGGTCTGGGGTCAGCACGCCCATTGCATTGGGGCGAACAGGGAACATGATAGCGGCGACTAGCCCTACGACGATCCAGGGCCAGGGGCGAAGGCAGAAATGGGCGATATTGTACCACAGGTATCCAAGCATTGCATGCTTTTCGTTCTTCGCGGCAATCATGCGCTGAGCGGCATAACCACCACCGTCGGTGTTTCCACTTGTCCACCACTGCAGACCAATGTAAACCAGGAAGAAACTGAGAGGCATCATGGCGCCTTGCACCGTGCTAGGTATGATAGCAGTCATAGACTCTGCTTTTGCTTGCCCATAGATCTCGTGAATCTTTCCGAGGACGACCCCCAAGCCGCCGACTTTATCAACTGCTAAGACTGCGAGCAGCACGGAGACGCTCATTGCCAAGATGAACTGCAAGAAGTCAGTCAGCATTACACCGGTCAGACCTGCGAGTGCGGTATAAAACAAAGTCAGGAAGAAGCAAAAGGTGACCGACCAAAACTTGGTTTCGAGAGTTTCAGGCAACCCGAGAGTAACTACGATAATCTTTGCCATGGCGAGATTGACCCAGCCCATGATGATGCAATTGTAGGGGATGCCGAAGTATAGAGCGCGAAATCCTCTGAGGACAGCAGCAGATTTTCCGCTGTATCGGATTTCTGCAAGTTCGGTGTCTGTGAGCACATTTGCGCGCCGCCAGAAGCGTGCGAAGAAGAATACTGCAAACATGCCCATTAGTGCGCCGTTCCACCAATACCAGTTGCCAGCAATACCTTGCTTGACTACCAGTCCACTGATCGCCAGCGGCGTGTCGGCTGCAAACGTAGTGGCGACAATTGAGGTGCCAAGGATCCACCAAGGAGCACCCTGTCCGGAAGCAAAGTAATCCTTAACCGACCTAGTGGATTGTCTCGAGTGGTAGACCCCGAAGCCGATAGCAAAAAACGTATAGCCACCCATTATCAGCCAGTCAATCCAATGGAGATGTTTGCTGAACAACATTATTAGCCAGTCAATCCAATGGAGATGTCCACTAACCACCTTATCCTCCTATACAGATGATCCGATGCCTGCCCTCGATGCTAAACAAAGAACATCCTATTGTCAAGCCGCTTACCAAGCAAGTCACCTCTGGTATCTCCCCAAACGTTTCCTGACTTCCAACATGGCCAGGTAGTTCTCCAGAGGCATACCAAGAAATGGAGTGTTGCTTGTGCAGAAAAAGAAGCCGCCGCCCGGCATACCGTCGCGCAAAGCACGCTCCGAGTCCCGGATTACGTCTTCGATAGTGCCGCTCTGAAGTATTGCACAACTCACGTTACCGCACAGAGCGACCTTGTTTCCGATAAGGGATTTGACCTCTTTCAGGTTGACACCAGCCTGGGGATCAATTGAATGGATCGCATGTGGGCGGCATTCGACAAGTTGGTCTAATATCGGCATAATATTTCCGTCGGTGTGCTTGATTGTGTAAGCACCCATCTCACGCATTTCGGCGATGACTTGAGCAAGATAGGGCGTTACGAACTCGCGAAACATGCGCGGAGATAGAAATGGACCATCGTTGAAGCAGTAGTCGGCGCACATGGCAAAACAATCTACGCCTGCATCCACCAGCCTCTTTGCGCATTCGATCGCGTTCTGCGCGCTCTTTTGCAAATCGGCGTGGACTTCTTGGGGTCTTTCCGAAAGGCGGATGGCCACATCCATCATGTTTTGTCCGTTCGGTATGGCCATCGTCCCATCCACATGTGCGGTCAGCATGTACTTATCGCCAGCAAGTTGCCTGATGATTCGAATCGTGGGAACAAGGTACTCTAGTCGGCTCGGACCCATGCTCAGGTTAATCAATGAGTAATCAAGAGTCTCAGCTTCCTCGATGTAAAGTTCTGCATTCTCGTGCAGCAAACGGTCGCGCTCTGTTGGGCTAGCCTGGTCAATCTGCTCATCAGACACATGTTTCTTGCCGAGTAGCGCCTCTGAAAGTTGGAACTGGAGTTCGAACGTAGGCACGATGTCATCTGGCTCGCGAAGATTCAACGCCGCAATGGCACGCTCACGGGGTGTCAAGCGCATTTCCTCCTGAAACTTTTTCTGTTTACGTTGTTCGACGAGTGTCGTCGTTCAACCTCCAAACCGCGGTGTGGAAAGAGCCATGCACGGCAGAATCTTGCAATGCACTTAGCAATGGTTGGTTCATCAGCGCTCCAAGCCTCCCTCGCCTGGTAGTGAAACTCCCGAATTGCATTCGGGATCAGCAGAACGTGTAATGTACACACGGCATTGGTGACTTCAACTCTCCTGCGCAACTTGGCGTGTTGCGCATGATCTTTCCTTTGCGCACCGACCTGATATTCTAGTATCATTGAACTGTGATGAGGAGTAGCGCGGTGGTCAGGGCAGTGCTTGCGTTGGGACTTGCACTGCTTACATTTGCGGCTTTCATACGTGTACTTCGAGCCGACTTCATAATGTTGGATGACGATCAGTACGTCGTGCACAATCTGCATGTGCATGCCGGTTTGAATTCCGAGACGCTTCGGTGGGCATTTTCAGCATTTCGCGCAGGTACGTGGCAACCGCTGGTCTGGCTTTCATATGCTCTGGACTACCAATTATGGGAACTGAACCCTGGTGGGTATCATCTGACAAATCTTCTCCTGCATGTGCTCAGTGTAATAGCACTCTACTTCACGTTCCTGCGGATGACCAACTCGAAATATCGTAGCGCATTTGTGGCCGCGCTATTCGCAGTGCATCCGCTTAGGGTCGAGTCGGTGGCGTGGGTGGCGGAACGGAAAGATGTGCTGAGCACCTTGTTTTGGGTGCTCACCATGTGGGCTTATACTTATTATGTAAAGCGTCCTGGTGCTAGTTCGTACGTTACCGTGTTTCTGCTGCTGGCACTTGGATTGATGGCTAAGCCAATGCTCGTGACACTCCCGCTTGTTTTTCTTTTGCTCGACTACTGGCCCTTGGCAAGGGCATACGACGTGGACGCAGTGGCTTTCGGCGGGATGAGGAGTGCAATTAGAGGATCTTCTAGGCTTGCCTCCTTACTTTTGGAAAAGGTGCCTTTCTTTGTGCTTATTATCGCTTCGTCTGTTATAGCATACATCGCACAGAAAGAAGGCGGAGCGGTGAGTTCGCTTGAGCGACTTCCGTTGTCCATGCGCATTTCAAACGCTCTTGTGTCCTACGTGAAATATATCTGGATGATGTTTTGGCCTACCAGACTTGGTGTCCTATATCCCCATCCCCGCGGCAGTCTGCCGGTGTGGTTTGCTATTTTAAGTGGGCTGTTTCTTGTGATAATCTCAGTCTTGGCATTTCGCGCCTGGCGCAGGAAACCTTGGCTGAACGTAGGCTGGGCATGGTATATGGTAACACTTCTGCCAGTTATCGGGATTGTGCAAATTGGACCACACGGTCTGGCTGATAGGTTTACATACATTCCACACATTGGCATCTACGTTATTTTGGCATGGGGGATTCCGGATTTACTTCGAGGCAAAACGACATGTCTGGGGAGCCGTTCATCTCCGGTGTTAGTCGCGGCAGCATACGCGGTAATTAGCGCGCTTGCGGTTACCACTTATGTTCAAACTGGGTACTGGCGCAGCAGTGTTCCACTTTTCAAGCGAACCATTGAGGTTACAAGACGTAATCCAATAATCCTGAACAACCTGGGTTCTGTCTTAATACAGGAAGGGCGACTCAAGGAGGCGGAGCGCGTTTTACTCAGGGCGCTTGAGATCGGACGTGGTGCGAGAGTTGAAAACAACCTTGGAGTGATCGCTGAAAAGAAGGGTGATCTAGCCAAGGCTGAGAAAATGTACCGGCAGGCGATTGACCTTCAGCCTACTTATCCCGATGCATATTTCAACCTTGGCAATGTCTTGTCTAAGAGGAAGAGATTTGAAGAGGCGCTAGGCTACTACATGAAGGCAACAAGACTTAATCCAGAGTCGTCGGATGCTGCTTTCAGCCTGGGGCTTTGCCTGTCTAGGCTTGGTCGGAAGTCTGATGCGGTCCACTACTATGAGCGTGCTCTTCGGCTAAACAAAAGGCACATTCCAGCCCACAAAAGGCTTGCGGAGATTCTCGAGGAACAGGGAAAGATTGGCGAAGCGGTGCTTCATTATCGGCAGGTTCTGGCTCTAGATCCGAATGATGCGGAAACCCACAACAACCTGGGAAGGCTTCTTGGACAGACAGGCAAACTGGACGAGGAGATCGAACACTATCGGAAAGCACTGCGCATAAAACCGAATCTTGCGGAGGCGCACGGAAACCTAGCCGTTGCATTGTATTTCAAAGGCAGGTATGCCGAAGCCTGGAAGGAAGTCGAACTGTGCCGCAAGTACGGCGTTGAGCCACATCCAGATTTCATTAA